>Ga0255763_1004808_pt1 | contig 11156 bp, 10 predicted proteins | sample 041ome_2_FD_179963 | JGI IMG/M metagenome (GOLD analysis project Ga0255763, IMG submission 179963) | Coastal salt marsh microbial communities from the Groves Creek Marsh, Skidaway Island, Georgia - 041406US metaG (version 2) | ecosystem: Environmental > Aquatic > Marine > Intertidal zone > Salt...
GGCTACAACGTCAAAGAGTACAAGAACAGTTACATCACAACAACCAAGTATCCAGGAAGCGGATCAACTGGTTTGGGTAACATCAGATACAGCAACGAATCTGTGTCATCATACTACCCAGACAGATGGGTGACCAAGTCTAGCAATAACGCAGACGGATCTGGCTCTTTCGGAAGGAAAGCACAGAGGAAAGTGATCGTACAACAACTTAAATCAGAGATAGACACAAACCAAGCAATCAGGGAAGACCAAAGAGGTTACAACGTGATCGCTTGTCCTGGTTATCCAGAAGTTATACAGAACATGATCAACCTGAACACAGACAGGAACAACACTGCGTTCGTGGTAGGTGACACCCCACTGAGATTAGCGGGCACATCAACTGCAATACAAAACTGGGCCAACAACACGGCATCAGCATTGGACAACGGTGAGGATGGTCTCGTGAGCTCAAGTGATTACCTAGGAGTGTTTTACCCATCAGGATTGACCACAGACAACACAGGCAAATCTATCGTGGTGCCAGCATCACACATGATGATGAGGACATTGGCCAACAACGACAACATCGCTTTCCCATGGTTCGCACCAGCGGGCACGAGGAGAGGTATCGTGGACAACGCCACATCAGTTGGTTACATCGATTCATCAAGTGGTGAATTCCAAACAATATCTGTTACGGAGTCAGTGAGAGACTCAATGCATGAGGTCAAAGTGAACCCGATCACGTTCTTCTCAGGAGCAGGCATCGTGAACTTTGGTAACTTGACCAAGACGACGGCAAGTTCAGCATTGGACAGGATCAACGTTTCAAGGTTGGCAGTGTATCTGAGATCACAATTGGATGCAATCGCTAAACCGTTCATCTTTGAACCAAACGACGAGTTAACAAGGAACGAGATCAAGGGTGCGATCGAATCATTCTTGTTAGAGCTAGTTGGTCAGAGAGCATTATACGACTTCCTAGTAGTGTGTGATGACACAAACAACACACCCACAAGGATCGACAGGAACGAACTGTACGTGGACATAGCGATCGAACCAGTGAAATCGGTTGAGTTCATTTACATTCCGTTGAGAATCAAAAACACAGGAGAAATCGCAAAATTGGGGAACTAATTTTGAATAAATAGGAGAAACAGATGGCAATATCAACTTTATCAAAATTCACAGTACCACTAGCGAACGATCAGAGTTCAGCATCACAGGGATTGTTGATGCCAAAACTACAGTATCGTTTCAGAGCGATCCTGGAGAATTTTGGAGTATCAACACCGAGATCAGAACTAACAAAACAAGTGGTCGACATCACGAGACCAAACTTGACTTTTGACAACGTGACACTAGACGTGTACAACTCAAAAGTCTATGTGGCAGGCAAACACACCTGGGAACCAATCACCATCACGTTGAGAGATGATGTGAACAACTCAGTGACCAAACTGGTCGGAGAGCAGATACAGAAACAGTTCGACTTCTTTGAACAGTCAAGTGCGGCATCAGGAATTGACTACAAATTCACCACAAGGATTGAGATGCTGGACGGCGGTAACGGAGCGAGCACACCAAATGTGTTAGAAACGTTTGAATTGTATGGTGCATACGTTGAGAACGTGAACTACAACACGTTAGCATACGCGACCTCAGACCCAGCGACTATTACCATGTCAATCAGATACGATAACTGTATCCAGACTCCAACAGGAACTGGAATTGGAACAGCGGTGGCTAGAACTGTAGGTACTCTAAGTACTGGTGGCGGTCAGTAAGAATCAAACAAGCAATTATAAACATCAAAAGCGCCTTTATATGGCGCTTTTTTTGTGGCCATAAATACGCATATGCCAAGCATTAGCAACTTCCTACAAGGTTTCCAAGACGGTCTTCCCGGGATGAAGGATTACCAACACGCATCGAGACTGTATCTGGACGACAACTACAAGTTGATGCCAAAACAGAAATTCCTGTTCCACGTGGTGTTCAACACAGACGAATCATTGTTCCAATCGTCTTTCACCCAAAACGAAAGATACGAACTCAACATGCTGGTCAAAAGTTGCGACCTACCTAAGTACAACATGAGCATGGAAGAGAAAACTCAGTACAACAAAAAAATGTACACAACCACGAGAATTGCTTATGAACCAGTTGTTATCACATTCCACGACGATCATGCAGACACAGTCAACGCCTTCTGGAAGAAATACTACGAGTACAACATAGCAGATCCTGTTGGTCTAAATAGCGATCTTTCCATTTCGAATACAAAAGATGATTATTACGATTGGGGAGATAAAAGAACTATAACAAAATTTGGTCTCGATACCCCCAAACAGAGGAGGAAGCCTTATCTCAAAGGCATTGAGATATTCGTGCTTCACAAACAGAGATTCACATCAATGACTTTGGTCAACCCTGTTATAGGATCTTTCAGCCATGATAACCTAGATCAAGCGGAGGGAGGCGGGGTACTTTCGAACTCTATGCAGATATTATATGAGACCGTATTGTACAAGACCGGAATCATCAACAAGAACAATGTTCCTGGATTTGCTACGATAAATTATGACAACTCACCTTCTCCCTTGACCATACTAGGTGGTGGAACCAACAGCATTTTTGGTCCAGGCGGTGTTGTGGACGGTATAGGATCTGTGATTAAAAACGTGCAATCAGGGAACATACTGGGAGCGATACTGTCAGCATCAAACACCTACAACAATGCCAAAAAGATCAAGAAGAAAGATGTCAAGTCTGAACTTAAAGGAATCGCAAAAGATGGTATTTTAGAGATAGGCAAACAGGCAGGAACCATAACCAATCCTGTGGCACAGTTTTCTGTTGGAGCGGCTGTGGCGGCTGGCGTGGTGCTGGCTTCTGCAAAAGGCACGTCGGACTCAAAAAACAAATCCAACACAACAGTAATCACAAGCCCAACATTGGACACAGTGAATTTTCTTACATCAGACGAATCATTTAATCTAGTGTCTGATGACCCAAGCATCAGAGATCAGATAGCGGCCGGAATATATTACAAGGACATAGGTTCTCGTAAAGGTTTGACGGTGGCCGAATCTGATGTTGAGTATGCTGGTTCATCGACAAACATAAAGACTGTGTACAGAAATAAAGCAATCACGGATATTAGAAAATTAGTGACCGAAGGGTATATAAGAGTTGAAAGAGCAACACAGAATGTTGCGTTAGCAACCGAAAAAGGAAATCTATAATGGACGAACTCTACACCAACTTACCACCAAAGGATAAAGATCAATTAGATCAGACTATCAAAAAACTTACCACCTCTGATTATGAGAACGAGTACCAATTCAACGTGGGCGAGTACGACAGCACCATAGCATTCTTCGTCAAGCGAGGGTTCTCTAGGACGGCGGCGGAGTCGACAGCATACGCCATACTGTCACAGGCCAAGATAGATGACATCAAACCACAGGTGATATTGGACAAACTCACATACGCCTCACCGGTATTGCTGTCAGAACTGATTACTATAATACTGAACGCCAACAGATACAAGTCCAGCAGGTTGGGTGTGAGACAGACTCTGACCACGAAGGACACTGTATCTAGGAACATCATAGACTAATGATACCAAGATTCGCTAGGGGCAAGTTCTCCCCCAAGAACGCGGAGAAGTATGTAGGCACCAAAACACCCACATATAGGTCGAGCTGGGAACACGCTTTCATGAGATTGTGTGACGAACATCCTAATGTATATCAGTGGGCAAGCGAATCCATCAAAATTCCTTATCGTCATCCGTTCACGGGCAAGTACACCGTGTACGTGCCAGACTTCTTCATAGTGTACCAAGACAAGGAAGGTCGTAAACATGCCGAGATGGTGGAGGTCAAACCCATGAGCCAGACCACAATGGAATCCGCAGGCAAGAGCCTTGCAAAGAAGAAACAGGTGGTGATCAACATGGCTAAATGGGAGGCCGCTTCAGCGTACGCCAAGCAGAGGAGAATCAAATTCAGGGTAGTGTCAGAAGAACAATTATTCCACAACGGTAAACGTAAGTAAATACGACGATGACAAAAAAATTAGAAGACATTTTGAATTTACCAAACGTCAAGGAAGCGTTTAAAGAAGTCGATAAGAAGGAAAAAGATAAAAAACTAAAAGAGACCGCTAACGGTGGAACTACTGGCAATAATCTGGATCCACAGACCAAGAAGAACTTAGAAAAGAGCTATGCGGAGTTTGACAAGATAGCGGCCGCACTGCCACAGGTCAAAGGACTGGGAGAGTTGTCAGATCTGGAACTGGATAAACTGGCCATAGAAGCCGAGGAGAGCTACAAGAACCTCATGGACTTGGGGATGAACGTTGACTCGCGTTATTCGGGACGTATATTCGAGGTGGCTGGTAACTTCCTGCGCAACGCCATAGACGCCAAGGGTAGCAAGATAGACAAGAAGCTCAAGATGGTAGAACTACAGCTCAAAAAGATGAAACTGGATAGAGACGGACAAAAGGATGGTGGTCCCATAGAGGAAAGTGACGGATTTGTTATCTCTGATAGAAACGAATTAATGAAAAAATTGTTGAAAAAAGACTAATGTCAGATAAAAAATTCGTAAACGAGATACCAAAACTTCCTAAAGGCCATCACCTAGCAGTGGAACACGAATGTTTCAATTATCCCAGTTGGAATCATTATTTAGATTCCAAAAGCCCTTACCATTTTGATAAATGGCGAGATGATTCAGATAACAATCATATAAACACAAATCTATCATTTAGATGGAAAACTGATATAACAAAAGAAATATTTCCATTCGTGAGAGAAAAATCTAGGAACATACATCCAAACGATATAGCGGTACTACACGCCGCATGGTGGTTACACGAGATGGAAGTACGAGGAATGGATCACGTGGGATTCAAAGAAGTGGTCAAACCCGAAAAACATCCAACACTAACAAAAATAGTCGATTGGTTTGATTGGGAGGGAGAAGTACAACCCATCATAATGGAGAAAAATGTTGGAAATTTTGAACCATATCATGTGGACACAATGGACGGACACCCTAGTGGTTATGGTATTAAGAAACTACAGCGTATAATAATACATCTTCAGGATTGGGAACCTGGACAGTTCATTCTATGGGGAAATAGGAATGTACAACAATGGAAGGCCGGTGACAGTATCTCGTATGATCCCAGCATACCCCATGCCACAGCAAACGCATCAAGATATAGGCGTTATTCGTTGAGAATAACAGGTATACCCAGCGAAAAAACATTGAATAAGATAAAAAACGGAGGAGTAGTCAACATATAATAAGCATCAGTATCGCTTAAAAAAGACTAAATATTGCATATGAGCACGTTTAAGGACTATCTAGCAGAATCAGTAAAGTCGTATGACTACAAAATTAAGGTAGCAGGCGCTATTGACAAGGATTTCGCCAACAAGATGGAAACGGCACTTGCTAAATTTGAAGTGTCCAAGATGTCAGCGGGCAAGAAAACACCCATAATGACCATGCCATTAGATTTCCCTATGCTGAGCAACGAGGAAGTGACAATCTTTGATGTCACAACGAACTATCCAGTGTCAGTGAGGGAATTAAAAGAGTACCTTTCAGACAGGATGAGAATTCCAGCCACACATATCGTTGTGAGGAAGCCAGGTGAACCTACAGAGGAATACCAAGACCAGATGCAGGTGAAATCAGAGTACGCCAACAAACTGCACGACATCGAGTACAAGGATGCCCCTAAGGTGAACGCAGAAGATTTCCACAGCACCAAGGCCAACATGAGCCTGTTGAAAGAATTACTAAAAGACAGAGAAGCCCACGCACTCAATATGGAAGTGGGCAAAGACAACAAAACACAAGAACTACAGAGCAACGAAGAAAAAGGAACACCAAGTCCTCTTTCAAAGGCCTCTAACCCACACCCAGACCCAAAAAGGAAATAAGCCATGGAAATGATAGACGTACTACAAAGATTAAAAGAAATCGCAGAATCAAAACCTGAATTGGTCAAGGACGCTGTGGAGAACGTTGAGAGAACAAATCCAAAAGTTGACGAGAGCAGAATGAAGGATTACCTACATGACGAAGCGGAAAAACTTTCAAGAGAAGAATTCATCAAGAAGCATGGCGAGAGCCTGGCAGGTTTCTGGGACAGCATAAATGGCACAGAAGAGGCCACTGAAGGCAAAATGCCAGCGGGACTAAAAGCATACCACGACAAAAAAACAGGCAAAGAAGACAAAAAAGAAACAGTGAAAGAAGCAATACAGATTTCAACAGACAGCCCACAAGAGGCCAGCATGATGATGCAGATACTTGCATTAGCAGGGGTCAAGCCAGTTGATGCGGCAATGATCGGTGCGGAAGAACCAGCGGCGGATCACGGCACGGACGGTGATGAAATGGCCAAGTTCAGAAACATGGTTACAGCACCAGATGAAGAGAAGGCCGAGGAAACATTCGCAAACGAACCTGAAGAGAAAGTGTCAGACATTGATACATTAGTGAACGTACACTCAGGTGGTTTGAACAGACGCAAACAGCAATTCGCGAAAGCACAGGACGGAGACAACGCTATGGCGGTCGCCCAGGAAGACAAGATCACAGAAGAAGAACTTGCCAACAGCCTGAGAGCACAGTACGAAAGTTTCAAATCAGCATATCAAACAGAAGCCAAAAAAGCAAAACCTGACTTCTTGGATATGGACAAAGATGGCAATAAAAAAGAACCAATGAAAAAAGCCATCAAAGATAAAGAAGCAAAGTAATACTTTTCCAATTATCCAAACAGCGTTAAATACTACATCATGGCGTATGTATCACTAGATAGCGACCAAATTAAGAAGGCGCACAAGAAACACAAATATACCAAAGAGCAAGTTGAACAACTTGAGAAGTGCATGGATCCAACAACCGGACCATTGTATTTCATGAAACAGTTTATGAAGATACAGCACCCGGTCAAGGGAGAAATGAGATTTGAACCTTTCCCGTACCAGGAACGCTTGATCGAGAGCTACAACAATCATAGGTTCAGCATAGCCATGCTACCCAGACAGACCGGCAAGACTACGTGTGCATCTGGATACCTCATATGGTACGCTATGTTCCGACCAGATTCACAGATACTAATCGCCGCACACAAATACGCGGGTGCATCAGACATCATGTCGAGGGTGCGTTACGCATACGAGATGTTGCCATCGTGGATCAAAGCGGGCGTGACACAGTACAACAGGAACAGCATAGAATTTGACAACGGCTCGAAGATAATGGCCACGACGACTACAGAGAACACAGGTAGGGGTATGTCACTCACACTGATATACTGTGATGAGTTCGCGTTCGTGCAACCACCAGAGAAGGCTAAGGAATTCTGGACATCACTATCACCGACCCTGAGTACAGGTGGTAAGTGCATGATCACATCAACTCCTAACTCGGACGAAGACCAATTCGCCATGATCTGGAAAGAGGCCAACAAACGCTTTGATGAGTACGGCAATGATAAGATAACAGGCACCAACGGTTTCTACGCCATGAAGGCACACTGGTCAGAACATCCTGACAGAGACGAGGCATGGGCAGATGCGGAACGATCCAGGATTGGTGAAGAGAGATTCCGAAGGGAACACGAGTGTGAGTTCTTGATATTTGATGAGACCTTAGTATCTAGTATAGTGTTGGCAGACATGCAGGGCACACCTCCCATAGAGACAACAGGACAGGTACGTTGGTTCAAAAGACCAACCCCAGGACACACCTACATGGTGTCACTAGATCCATCGATGGGTACAGGAGGAGACTACGCCGCCATACAGGTTTTCGAACTGCCCACTTTCGAACAAATAGGCGAGTGGCACCACAACCAAACACCCATGAACCAACAGATAAGAATTCTACAGGGAATCAACAAACACATCCACGATACGATAATGGAAAAGGATTCTACAGCGACGCCGCAGATATTCTACTCGATGGAGAACAACTCCATAGGTGAGGCCGCTCTGATGAGAGTGATGGACATAGGTGAGGAGAACATTATGGGCATGTTCTTGAGTGAGCCCATAAGGAAAGGACACAGACGTAAGTTCAGGAGAGGATTCAACACCACAGCCAAGCACAAGATCGATGCCTGTACGAAATTCAAAGAACTTGTGGAGAACGACAAGATGAAAATACACTCACAGTTGCTGATATCAGAACTGAAGGACTTTGTGGCATCCGGGATGAGCTACAAAGCCAAACCAGGACAGCACGACGACCTAGTGAGTGCATGTCTATTGATGACACGTATGATGAAGGTTCTAGCAGATTTTGACCCTAAAATATTCGAAAAATGGACAGATAGGACAAGTGAGATAACACCAATGCCTATTTTTGGATCGTTCACGGGATAATAAATACACTACATGAACCCTAAAAACTCACAGGACCTATTCAACAAGATCAGATCTCAGTTCGCCAACATCAGACTGGGCGATGAGAATGGGGCCGCTACCGCGGACCCGCAAGGTGCTGTGTTCTTCGAGTTCGAATTCGCAGAGGACATGGACACGTTTGGTAGTGTCAGCATCAGCCTAGCGGACGGCGAGAACATGAAGGTGTACTACAACAGGGATCTAGTCAACAAGATCGACGAGGACAGTAGGAATGAATGGTACGCTTTCCTAAAGGAATTGAAGGACTTCGCGGTGGAGCACCAATTGGGTTTCGACGTCAGAGATATAACAAAAAACAACCTAACGAAGCAGGATTATGAAAATCTAGCAGATACGAACAAAACGGTAAATACTGGCGAGATGTCAGAAGAACTAGCAAGAATTACTAAATTAGCGGGTGTCGAGAAGGCACCGGTCGCAGAAGGCCTAACTGGCACTTCCAAGAGTTCATTTGAGAATCTAGAAAAAACAAGATTGATAATCAGGCACAAGGGCAAAGTTGACGAGACAGTGCCAGGAGCGAGATCAAGACAGATACAATCACTGTACATAGAGAACGAAGATGGCGAGAGATTCAAATATCCACTAACACACCTAGCAGGTGCGAGAGCCATGCAGAGGCACGTGGCCAACGGTGGAAGACCGCATGACGAGTTCGGACAGCACATTATAGCAACATCAGAAGACATAGCAAAATTAAACTCATTCTCGAGATATGTCACCAACAAAGATCAGTTGAATGACAACGCGGGCGACATCATCGAACAGACCAAGATGAAACTGGAAAACTTGAGAGGCTACATGAAGAACCTATCAAAACAGAGTCACTATGAAACAGCATCGAAAGATTTCAAAACATCAGAAGAACAAATACTAGACGATGAAACCGTAAACAAACTGAGAGAGAAGTTCACTATGAAAAACCTAGATGCCAGAGTAGAGGATGCTTTACCAATTATAAACAAGATAATGAGTGAACTTACAGAAAAAGAAGAAGATGAAGATGAGGAAGGCGAAGCAGAAAAATTATCAAAAGACAAACACCAAGGTAGAGTAGATGTGCATTCACACATGGATGGTGACGATGACGAAAAGAAAGAAGATCAGGTCAACGAACTAGACCCAGGCGATGAGCCAATCGACGCACCCATACAACCACCAGTAGACCATGGCGCAATAGTACAGAGCTTCCTTAATGATCCAGACAGCAAGTTGATCCTGAGGAAAGATGACACAGCAGACAAGATGCTGAAAGTAACAAAATTCACTGACAAGAACACTATGCTGAGTTCAATACTGTCAGACATAGCGTCAAGGCTACTTACTAAAACAGGTGAAGAGGACAGAGTGGCAAACTTTGCTTCGAGAGTCGCGGACGAGATGGATCAAGAAAATTCAGCGACATTCAAACCAACACCGGACTACATCAAGAACAAGAAGATAGCGATACAACTGGCCAAGAGATACATCGACGACTACAAGAAGATGCAGGCGGATCCAGAGTACGGCAAAGAAGTAAGGATGGAGCCAGGTGCGTTCGCACCAAAGAAGGACCTAAAAGGCAAGGCCAAGGAGACGGAAGCGTTCGAATCATGGGCAGACAACATTGTGGAACAGAAACCATACGTGTCGATGTACAAGGGCGAAGACGGCAAGATGGTGTATGACGTATTAGACAAGGACGGCAAGTCAGCGTTCACTTCCGCGGACGAGAAAGTGGCCACAGACTACCTACACAAGAATTTTGACAAACTCAAAGAGTACGCCAAGGAGCCAAAGGACGCTGAAGACAGGGAAGCGAAACTGAAGGCCATACAGGACATACAGATGGATCCCAACACAGCAAAGGATCCTGAACTACTGGCTAAAACCATAGAAAGAAAAAAAGAATTGATGAAGTCTGAGGACATGGGCGAGAAAATCGCGGACATGGCACAGAACATGACACGCGACGAATTCATGAGCCACGCAGACGAACTGGGATTGACCCCAGAGGAGGCCGAAGAACACTACGAGAAGATGTCAGGTGGAGCACACGCTGGCAAGTTCGAGGGCAACCAATTCGCACAGGCGGTACAGAAAGCCAAGGCGGCGGGCATGAAAGCGGGCGACAAGTTCAAAGTGGGTGACCAAGAGTACACACTCAAGGACGCTATTGAACTGGCAGGCTTACAGTTGGAAGACTTCTATTCAGAAGAAGAACAGGCTTACGACACACAGATCGATCGTATCAAAAACCTAGCATTTTACCAATAACAAAAATATATTACTATCAATCATATTTTAAAATATACAAGAATAGATTGATATAATTACCTATATGAATATTTTGCTATTAGGTGATTGCCAATCAAATGGAAATAATCTACTTGTACCTGAAATATTATCTACAAACACTAGAATACCGTATGGACTTTTATACAAAGACAAGTATTTTCAACATGTAAAGAAATGGTATCTTAAAAAGTTAATCGAAGACAAGAAACTTGATGAATTTAAAAAAGTCGTGAATGATATAAACAATAAAGGTGAAGAAATAAGCAATTATCTAAGAGTTAGTAAAGAAATAAGCAAGTATCTAAGAGTTAGACAATTAGAAAGAGCATGGCCTAGCATGATTAAGCAACACAATATAACTAATTTGAGTTTTGGTGGAAGGACGGCTATAGGGTATTTAAAAAGTTTACAAAAATATTTAGAG
>Ga0255763_1004819_pt1 | contig 11146 bp, 8 predicted proteins | sample 041ome_2_FD_179963 | JGI IMG/M metagenome (GOLD analysis project Ga0255763, IMG submission 179963) | Coastal salt marsh microbial communities from the Groves Creek Marsh, Skidaway Island, Georgia - 041406US metaG (version 2) | ecosystem: Environmental > Aquatic > Marine > Intertidal zone > Salt...
CTGCTTTCTTCCGAGGAAGTTGGTCTTTGAGTCCTTGCGGTTGGGTCAACAGAAAAATACGCGACGATTCGCGCAACAAAAAAAACAAAAAAAGAGGCGTCAGGGGGTCGTTGTCGCGTGTAGTCGTCGCGTTCTCGTTTAAAGCGAAGAAAAACTCTCGCACGCTTTATTACTCTTTCGCGCGCATCGCTCGAGAATATGACAGTCTCTTCTTTGTCTTCTTTTCACACGATGGGAGGAGGAGGATCAGGAGGAGGATCCGCAGACGACCCGTATTTGCTCCAATCGTTAAAAGGAGGACACCGAAACAACGCGATAACTTCTCTCGCGTTCGCCCCGCAGAGCAAGCGGTATATTTTTTCCGCGAGCACGGGAGACGGGTCGATTATGTTCTGGCACGTCGGAGGAGAAAGATCAGGAGGAGGAGGACAAGGAGCTTATGCTTTACTAAAGAATAGGAAAAGACCGGTGCGATTTCTCGGGCACGAGAGAGACGTGCTCGCGTTAGCGCACACGGAGAGAGAAGGCGAAGGCGGGAGAGTCGCCAGCGCGGGTTTAGATCGATCTATACGGGTTTGGAAAGCGACCGCGTATGTTTTCGTTCGTTTCTTTCTCTTCTTGTCGTATTTTTTTCTGTTTGTGTTGTTGTTTGTTGACCGGACACGCGAAGAGGCAAATTTATGCTCACAAAACGTCTCTCATCTCTTATTCCTCTTCAAACACAACAGGGAAGGAAAGTCGGTGGTTTTGAGATCGGCACACTCGGGTGCGATTCGTTCGTTGCAATACAGCGATAGCGACCGGCTTTTATTATCCGCCTCGGACGATAAATTGTGCAAACTGTGGGACGCGTCCAACCCGTCGGTTTCGCCAAAGTTTAAACTCTCTTTGAAAGGACATTCCAATTGGATTCGGCAAGCGGTGATTACGAGCGATGGAACGATCGCGTGTTCGGTTTCGGACGATAAAACGTGGCGATTATGGGACGTATGCGCTGGAGGCGTTGAAATTGATCGAAGGAAAGGAGAGGATCACGACGTTTCTTCTTCGACGCCGCGGTGCGTCGCTCTGAGGCCATCGGCTGGAACTTCCATTGCCGTCGGCGACTCTAATGGTGGTTTAAGAGTATACGACACGCGTTCGCGACGCAAAATATTCGAATCTACGATCGATTCGTACGTCTATTCACATCGAGATGCGATAACGGACGTGCAGTGGCACCCGGCTGGAGACTTTCTGGCGACGACCTCCGCGGACGGCTCGACGAAAATTTGGGATTTTCGAGACCAACGCTGCGCGTGGACGCTCAAAGCGCACGAGGGTTCTGTAAATTGCGCGGCGTTTACTGCAGATGGAAGCACATTTGCGTGCGGTGGTAGCGACGGTATCGTCACGCTTTGGAAAAGCGGGTTTAACCGCTCGTTCGAAAACGTCGTGCTCGCGGAAAAACAAACGCACGACAAAAAATACCAAGTAGAAAACGAAGAAGAACGCGAAGAGAACAAAACGTACACGAGAAGGAGACGCCCACCACCACCACCGCCGCCGACGCCTACCACCAAAATCACCACCACCAGACCACCTCCTTTCGATGATGGGACATCTTTCACGACGACGAAGCAAAAAATCCAACCTTCTTCTTCTTTCTCGTCGGCTTCGGAATACGCGGAACTCGCCCAAACCTTACGACGCGCCGTCGGTCAACTCGACGTGTTGACCCAAACCTTAGCGTTAGTCGAAGCGAGAGTCACAATGAGCGAAGATCGCGTTCAGAAGATTGCCAGGAGCGTTTCATCTCTCGCGCAAAACGCGAAAAGGTAATTATTATTTATTAGGTTGCGAGTACTCGCGTACTCTTTCTCCGTATTATTATTATTATTATTATTATTCAAATTTATACCAAACAGTAGTTTTCGCTTCCTTTTTGCTCCTAATCTCTCTTTCTAAGGCACTTTGGGCAGATACATTGGCGGCACACGCTCTCTCTGAGACTCTCTTTTTTCCTTCTTTCCGCCTTCCTCTCTTTAGTTAATTAATTTTCATTATTATTGATACGCACCACCCTCAGAGCGCGTCTCTGTCGTTCTCTTTTCTCCTCTCTCCTCCTGGCATCTAAGAAGAACGGTCGGGAGTGCCCAGTGGCTGGTTGAACAAGGCGCGCTTTCCGCCGTTGCCGCGGGTGCCTTTCTCTTTCGGGACCGCATCAAAGCGTTAGTCCGGGGAAGCAACAAATCTCCCAACGAAGAAGACAACGAAGAGATGAGCTCGAACTCGACCACCAACAGAGACTCCGGTCCCTCCAACTCTGGAATATCGAAGAAGTCGAAGAACGCGTTAGACGGCATCAAAGGAAAACTCCCCGAGGACCGCCGGATGAATTTAACCGAGGACTCCTTGCGCTCCCGAGGATCCCACCGACGAACAAACTCGCGAGAAATCGAGAACCTCTCCTACGACATCGACTTGGACGATAAAATTTTAGACGCTTCACACGCGCTGTTAGCGATCAATATCGGCGGGGGGAGTCGAAGAGGCTCGGGAGGAGAGTTGAATTCTATGCTCCAAAACCAACCACAGACGAGCACGGCGGGAAGCGCGGTCGGGAGCGCGGCGACGCCGAGCACGTCAGATACGGAAGCAGACGTGGTGACGAGCACGAAGAAGAAAAACAAACAACAACAACAAGTGGACAGGACGGTGAAGATAAAAGCGATGGTGTTTAGTGGCGGATTCTTAGTCGATCGGGGCACCGGGAAAGAGTATTTAGGCGGCGAGACGAGGATCGTGTCCTTGATGCGAAACGCGACGTTCGAGGAAATGAAGACGAAGATTGTCGAAGAAGAAGAGCCGACGAAGAGGAACAACGTGCAGATTTTGTATCCGGATGGCGATCACGTCATATCGGTGAAGAACGACGACGACGTGGAGACGATGATGGAGGAATGGGAGACGGTACACGCGGTTGATTCGAGAAAGAAGTTGAAAATATACGTCGTCGAGAAGGCGACGAACATGTACGGGTCGAATAATCGCACTGCGATGGAACTGGACGCGAACAGAGATGAAAATAGCAATAAACAACAACAACAAGGAGAACAACAACAACAACAACAACAACAAGTAGCAGAGAACAATAACGCGACGACAACAGTAGCAACGAGGACGACGACGACGCCGTTTGAAGACGCCAGCAACGGCGCAATCGACGAAACTCAAACGAGGAACGGGTCGCCGTCTCTAAGCATCGAACCTTCAAAGTCGCCCAGAAGTCACGGAGGATTGCAAATTATTCCGAGATCAGACCTTACCTTAGGCGCGCGCTTAGGCGGTGGTGCTTTCGGTGAAGTCTATGCAGCGGTATGGCGAGGCGCGGAGGTTGCGGTGAAATTTATCAATCGCGAGTTTGTATTTTCGCCCCCTGGTTCTCCAAAACGTCACGGTCGCGACGGGTTAGATAACATCTTTGAAGACGAAGAGTTTATTAGCAATAGTAATAGCGGCGATGATGACGCTGATAATGATGACGATGATAATGATGACGACGATTTTAAGGATGATAAATCCCGTCGCCGAAATAACGCGAAGAAAAACATGGACGATATGGACAACATGCACAAAGAGAAGAAAAGAAAAGAAAAGGAAGAACAACACGAACACTTTTTGCGCGAGGCTGAGACGTTGGCGACTTTAAGCCATCCAAACGTCGTCTCTATTTTCGGTGTCGTGACCGATGGCGATCGTCCAGGTATCGTCGAAGAATTTCTGAGCGGAGGATCGTTACAAAGAGTCTTGGCGAAAGAGCGCGAACGCGCGAAAGATCGCGAGGCGGCGAGACAAGACGCGGTTAAGAAAGCAAACGGTGACGTAGCTTTACAGGCTGAATTACTCGCGAAAGTTGCCGCTTCAACCGCCACTCGTTCTCGCTTAGACGCCAAAACGCGTCTGCAGCTCTGCTTAGACGTCGCGAGAGGAATGGAGTACTTGCACGCGAAACGGTTCGTCCATTTCGATTTAAAATCCGACAACGTGTTAGCCGCGGTGAGAGGTCGACGATTAGTGTGTAAAGTGTGCGATTTTGGTTTATCCAAACGACGTCGTTCGCAAGCCTCGTTCGTATCAGGCGTCAACTCTCGACGAGGCACGTTGCCTTGGACCGCGCCAGAAGTCTTGCGCAGTCCAGATAAAGTGACGGAAAGCGCAGACGTGTATTCGTTCGCCATCGTCATGTGGGAGCTCTGGACGTCTCAATTACCGCACTACGGTTTAGACGAGTACGCCTTGTACGGCGGACTCATGATGCACCAACTTCGTCCAACCGTCCCTGGCGACGACGCTTTATCGCCTCGAACGGGACCGTATCGCGCGGCGACTAAGGACGCGCAAGTCACCGTCGATATCGACCCTCCCTGCGACGGTTGGGAAACGTTGATGAAAAACTGTTGGAAAGAAAATAGTAAAGAACGTCCAAAGTTCGTGGACATCGTCGCCAGCTTAGAAGCCATGAAAAATGAACACTTCGACGGAAACGCGTTCAGCGGGACGCCCCCGGTCGTCAACAAGAGCACTGGCGGCAAGAGCAACAAGCAGCCGTCGCCTCTGAAGTAGTAAGTACTTGTTCGATTTCAATGCGTGTATTTTATTTCAAATTTCGTAAAACAACAAAAAAGCGATGGAAATGATTTTGATCCTTAAACCCTTCACGAGTATCTCGAGTATTTTTTGGTGTGTTTTTCGCCCTTTGTTTGCCCTTTGATTTTTCATCTAAGAAGGTTATCCGCAGGGAAGATAATCCAATTTTTCCATCGCTTGATTTGGGTTTACAATATCTATCTTCACATAAAAGCAGCAACAGCACCCCGTTGTTCTCCGATTTAAAAAGTATCACAAACTAAGCATCCAACAAAACGTAATGTTTTCTGTCGCGCAATCTTCAAACATCGTCGGCACGACGCAAAAAGTTGTCGTTCACAAAGCCAAGAAGGTGAAATCCTCCTCCAAATCCATCCTCCGATGCTCGGCCCAAAAGGAGGAGACGGAAGAAAAGAGATCTTCGTCTTCCTTGCAACAAGCCGCCGTCGCGACCGCGTTGTCCGTGTCCATGCTCGCGCAACCGGCGTTTGCGGCGTCTGAAATCGCCCAATTCGCCGCGGGTGATTCCAAGGCTGCCGCGGATGCGTTGTTGGCGGAGTACACCAAGAAAAGAGCGATCGTCCAACAAGCGCCAAAGACGAAGAGTTTAGCCAAAGGCGGTAAGAAGGCGAAGAAGGAAGCCGCGGCGCCGAAGGAAAGTGGCGGCGGGTTTTCCTTGCCGTCGTTCTCCTTGCCGTCTTTGCCGTCCCCGGGCGCTGGTAAGGAGAAGGCTGCGCCAGCCGCGAAAGCGGCGCCGGCCCCGGCGGCTGCCAAGGAAGGCGGCAGCGGCAAGTTGATTGCCGTGTGCTTGGTGTTGTTCTCGCCGTTGGTTTTGGTCCAAGTCGAGTCTTTCAAGACTCTCGCGAGATTAGCTAAGCAAAAAGCGGGCAACTAAATATATCATAAAACACTGAAGAAAAAGAGCACATACATATATATATTTTAACGCGCGCGTGAAAGAGAGAGAGAGAGAAGGAGAAAGAGAGAGACGGGGAGAGATGAGGGTATATTATATTAGAAAGAGAGAGAGAGAGGGAGAGAAAAAGCGAGAGCGAGAAAAGAGGAGGGGCGAGAGAGATATTACGGGGCGCGCAGCGAAAGGGAGATGTAAAAGAGGAGTACGCGTGTGCGCTTGCGTTGCAACGTAAGATTTAAAAGTATTTAATATATTGGTATAACATAATCACATATCTCGGCTTTGATGCATATTATCCGTTGTCCCGTATTCGAAAGCGTCGTCTTCATCGACTTCTTCGTCTTGATTATATTTTTCATCTTCGTCTTCATCTTCTTTTTCTTCCCGCGTTTGTGGTTTACTGTTGTTGAAAAAGAACTTCACCGCGTTTAAAGCGTTTGTACTTGGCGTCGTCGCCGCCGCAGGACCAAGCACGTGCGGTACGAGTTCTCTTTGTTTCTTCGTGTTGCTCGCGATCGTCGTCGTCGTCGTCCTTCGTTTTTGTACCGTATTCGTGGTAGCTGCAGATGATCTGGTCGTCACTCTTCGCTCGGAGGTGTTTGGAAGTTCGTGAGGAGAAGGGTTTAACGACCCCATAGGTACGCTTACTGCGGTACATCTGGCCGCGTACTTCTCTTTCAAAGCGACAGCTTCTTTCATCTTATTCGTATGGTGCTGGGCTAACACGTCCGCGTACTCGCTAATATCGAAATTTGTCACAGCGTCAAAACCTTTCAAACGAACGGCTTCTTCGTCGTATGCCATGGCAGCGGCATCCTCGGTTTCGTGCAAACCGAGATATTTATATTTCTTACCGACTAATTGACCGATTCGTGCTTCCCATTTTCCTTTCTGATGTTTTGTAACTCCTCGGAACTTGCTGGAAGATTTTTTCGTCACTCCACCGGGGCCTTTCGATTGGCGACGAAGAGAAAGTATGAGCTCTCTTTCGTTCACCTGCTGCAAACTCGCGAGTTCTCGAGAATAATTCGATCTATCAAAATTCGTAATCGCAGAAATTCCTCTACATTTAACCGCTGCAATATCGTAAGCAAGCGCCGCCTGTTCTTCGCCGTCGAAACCGCCGAGGTAAATTTGTTTCCCATCTTGCCAGATGTGCGCTTCCCACCGTCCGGTTCGGCAGTGATGCGTGACGCCTCGAAACTTACTCGTTGAACGAGCAGACTTTTTTGATTCTCTTGAAACACTTTTGCTGTTGTTTTTACTGCTGTCATTATTACCAACGGCGTCGTTAACGGCGTTTAACGAAGATTCGCGGTTCCTCGATGCCAGAAGTTGAACGTCCAAATCCGGCGAAAGATTTCCCTCTCGAGTTTCAACGAGAACTTCACCGTCCTCGTCGTCCTTGTTACTCTTCTTTCTCTTCTTTGGTGTGTTGCTTTTCTTTATCGAAGGAAATAATTTCCTCGGCCGACCTGGTCTTCTTTTCATGACGACATTTTCCATCTGCGGCGGCATCGCGGGCGGCGCCGATATTCCATCGTTCAAAGTTCGCACTAACGTTGGTTGTGGCGGTGGTTGCGGTGGTTGCGTCAAAATCAATTGCATTTGGTCCATTGCACTTCGCTCCTTTTCGATGGCATCCAGCACGTCTTTGTGTGTCTTTTCGTAATTGCCAAACAGATGCGAAAAATCGTTCATCGAACTTTCTCTCGTCATCGCCTCCGGCGCGGCCAACGATATAGGAAACCCAAACTCGTCGTTCGATTCCGACGACCACGTCGTGTGCGCAGTCTTCGTGTCGTAGTTGTTATACTTGTCATCTAGAGGAGGTGCGATTGGACTGACGTTTCCAAAACCGCTCGTTTTCAAAAACTGTAAGAAAGACGACTCTTTCTCTCCTCCTCTTGCCTCGTACTCCTCCTCCTCTTCCTCCTCCAAGTTTCCGAGCGACGCGAAGCATCCGTTCGTATCTTCCTCTTCCTCTTCCTCCTCCTCCTCGTCGTACTTATTCTTGAGGAAATCGTCGACGTCCTCGTCCTCGTCATCCTTATGTTCGACCGCAGCAAACGCCCCCAGCAACAGCGACTGCGTGTTCGGTGAGTTTTCTTTTTCCTCCTCTTCTCGTTGCGTCAAACCGATGGTGTTGGTGTTCAGATGGGGAAGAGCGACGCCCGCGCGAATTTTGTTCTTCTTCGAAACGACGAGAGACGTTTGTATCGCGGGAAAAACCGTGAGTTGCGGATGCTGCCGATGCGGATGCGACATGCTCCGGAGCTAAAACGGTGGTATAGTATACGCGTCGAAATAATACTTCGCGTATTTTGGTGGTTTCGAGAGTACATTTTTTTCCTCGTTTTCGAGGCAAAAATTAATTCTCTGCTGCTGATTGAAAATAACAAAACACAAGTGTTGTTGTTGTTTTTTCTTATGTTTCGATCACATTAAATATCAATATTACACAACGATTTTAAGTTCTAACCGAACAAGGACCTCCTCAGACTAAATTAGAAGCGCAGTCTTCACTCTCGACGCGCTCATCACACAAAGCTATAATAGGTTTCTATTTACGTAAATCTCTCCGCACACCCGCCTGACTAAAAAATTACTCTCTGATTAGATGATGCCAATCTTGTTCGCAACGTCCAAAGCGTCGTAGTCCGCAGTCAAGCGAACGTACGCCTTCTTTTGGCCGTCCGGACGAATCAACGTGTTCACCTTCTCACACTTGATGTCGTACATTCTGTTCACAGCCGCTTTGATTTGGACCTTCGTCGCTCTGGCGTCGACGATGAAGACCAACGTGTTGTTCTCTTCGATTTTTTGGTTTGCGGATTCAGTCGTCAACGGAAACTTCAACACCTGTTTACGAAAGTGAGAGAGAGAAGAGAACGATGGGTTAGTTCAGATCGAAAGCGAGAGCGGAAAGGTGGTTGGCGGCTCCGAGAGAGAAAGTAAACGAGGAGGAGCCTTCGTCCAGTACAAACTGAGAGTGCGAAAGCCCCATCGAAAAATGCGCGTCGTAAACCAGTCTGGTTCACCCTTTCGCGATTCCTCCCTCCTGATTCTAATGCTACCATCGCGTGAAACAACTGTTGCGTACCTGGAATTGATCGAGCTTTTGCGGCGGCGGCACCGAAACTCTCGGGTACTTTGGCGCGCGCGCATTTTTCAACGTTCTCGGTCGGTGAAACGTTGGCGAAAATCGCTTCTTGAGAAGCTTCCCTTTCGCGCCCTTCTTCACGTACTTGGCCGCTTTGGCCGCTTTGCTCACTTTTTCGTCTGTTGAATGAATTAAAGTTAAAGGATATCCGTCAGTCTTTGGTCTCATTGAACGGTCGCGAGAGGTTTTTCCGAGCCTAAATCGATTGCGCAGAGCCCGCAATTTTAGAGAACGCGACGAATAAGTCCCAAATGTACTACGCGCTTACGAAGGAGACAAAAAAAAGGACGACGCGAAGTTATCCGCGCGCATATCCAAGCAGATTCCAAATCAGTATATATATATATCTGTTTAACGAAACAAGAACGTACCCTTCTTCGTCGGTGCCATCTTTCAAACAACAATATATTGATGTGTGTATAATGAAGTTTGCGTGAAAAGCAGTTGTCTCTTGTCCGAAAACCCAACTTTTCTTTGTGAAGGAGACGAAAAAGAGAAAAATTTCATTCGAGATGAAAAATGCGTTTCATTCAAAAACAACTGGCTAATAGGAAAAGGGAGCTCCTTTTCCTCCTCCTCCTGTGTTTGCTATATACTCTCCTCTCTGCTCCGTCAACTGTCGCTGCTGCATCAAGACGGCGAGCGTTTGTTCTCTGCTAATGATGTGTTGTTGTTGTTGTTGTTGTTGTTGTTGTTGTTGTTGTTGTTTGTTCGTTAGAGTACTTAACGTACGAAGCTGGCACAGCGCGTCTCTTTTTTTCGTCTCCTCGTCTCCTCCTCCTCCTTTTCCTCCGAGGGCGAGGACGACCGGTGGTGGCGGTGGCGCGTGTTTCGACGGCGACGTGTCCTGCAAACGACTCAGAACGGTTTGAAACGGATCGTTGTTGTACTCCGGGACCGCGGATAAGAAATCGTAACTCGGGTCTTCGCAGTCGAAGGATAACTTCGATTTCGTCGTTTCAAACGCCTCCGCGTTTTTGTATTTCTCTCGAGCGTCTCGACTCTCCTCTTTCTCTCTTTGATCTAAAGCCTCTCGACGCAGTCTGTGTTTCATCTGCTCCGGGTTTTCCTCCTCCTCCTCTTCCTTTTCCGTCTCCCACCACACGCTTTCGTTTGCAGTCCGGAGCGTTCCAGGAGACACCGCCAAAAGTTGCTTTCGCTCCGCGACTTTTACGACGAGCGATGAAGGTTGCACCGGTTTCAAAGGCGTTCTCGCGACTTCCTTCTCTTCCTTCTCTTCCTCCTCCGCCTGTTGGTCAAAGAAGAAGAGCGATTTGTGCAACGCTCTCTTCAACGTCGACGGCGGTTCTTCTTCTTCTTCTTCTTCCTCTTTAGTATTCGTATCCTCCGCGTCTATTATGTATTCGCGTCGACCGATGATCGGTGATTGCATTTCCACCGGCAGCATCGTTCGCGTCTCATCATCATCCGCTGCTCTCGTCGCAAAGGTGGTCGTTTCAGGAGTCTTCTTCTGTTTTTCCTCATCAAAGTCATCTTTTTTCTCGTCGTCGTCGTCGTTTTTCTTCCTCTCATCCTTCAATGGTGAAGATGCTGATGATTTTGGGGGCGAAATCGTCCTCGGTTTTACAGTCTCTCTCTTCTTCTTCGTCTTCTTTTTCGTCTCCTTTTCCTCCTCCTCTTCCGTGGTCTTCTTTACCTTCTTCTTCTTTTCAGACGAGGACGCGATCGAAGCCTTTCTCTTTGTCTTCTCCTTCTCCGTCTGTTTTAAAGTCGTCGTCTGAATCGTCTCTGCCTTTTTAAATTTCTTCTTCTTCTCTTCGCTGTACGTGATGAAATTTTCAACGCATCGTCGGCATCCTCGAATCGCGTACCGACACTTCGAACATCCTTTTTTAGCACTGTTATGAGTAGTATTCGTATTGCCAGAAGGCACAAAACGCAATGCTTTCTTCTCCTTCTTCTTCGCTAAAAACGGTGTCGTCAAAGGTGACATTGTTGTGTTATTATGTGCGCGCGCGCAATGATGAATGCGTCTTCTTCTCTTGTTCGTGTGTGGTGAAAAAGTCTCCTCAATGGCAGCTTTTTTCTCGGTTTTTTTAGAAACTCGAGTGTTTTTGAATTTTTATGAATTTTGAATTTTTTGCCCTTTTTTCCATGCATCCTTCTTTCTTTCTCTCCTTTTTCTCGTTTATTGTTAGGATGTGAGTTTTCACTACACAAGTCGCTTTTAAAACGACAACAACTGCTAGTCTTTATTCTCTTCGAAGAAACACTTTCATAAAACTATACTACTCTCTATTTCTATGCGTTTATTTATCATTTATTCGAACAGGTCGAACGGGAACGAGGACTTTTGAGAGGAAGAAGAGAAGGCGGTTCGGAAGAGGAAAGAGAGTCCTTTTTCTCGTCCTTCAACTCCGGATTCTTTGAATATTGGAAGAGGTGGAAAGTTCACCTCCTCTCCCGTGTACGAGTTG
>Ga0255763_1004820_pt1 | contig 11146 bp, 10 predicted proteins | sample 041ome_2_FD_179963 | JGI IMG/M metagenome (GOLD analysis project Ga0255763, IMG submission 179963) | Coastal salt marsh microbial communities from the Groves Creek Marsh, Skidaway Island, Georgia - 041406US metaG (version 2) | ecosystem: Environmental > Aquatic > Marine > Intertidal zone > Salt...
TCTGCAACACCCATCAAAATGGCTACATGGGTGTCATGTCCACAGGCATGCATTACACCTGTTTCTTTACCATTGTATGTAGCCTGTACTGTAGATCGAAATGAAAGATTGTTTTGTTCGGTGACAGGAAGGGCATCCATATCTGCTCGAAGTGCAAGTACTTTACCTGGTTTTTTACCTTTTAAAACTCCTACCACTCCAGTATGTGCAATTCCAGTTTGCACCTCCATTCCAAGAGACTTTAAATGTGCAGCAACTTTTTCAGCAGTTTTGAATTCCCGATTGGACAGTTCAGGGTTTTGATGAATTTCATGGCGCCATTGAATGACTTTTTTATTGAGCTTTTGATCTGACTGCTGTGCAAAACCTATTAGTGAAAATGTAAAAACTAGAGCGGTTAAAATATTATTTTTCATAATACAAAATAGTGAAGTTGTGAAGATACAATGTTTATAATTAAAGACTAAAAACAAACCCTAAAATATAGAAATAGCTAATTTTAGGCCATATATGAACACTGACCTCACATCAAATTTAGATGCTTTAAACGATGCCCAAAAAGCACCTACTCTTCACAAAGACGGTCCTTTGATTGTAATAGCAGGAGCAGGTTCCGGGAAAACCCGTGTATTAACCTTTCGCATTGCTTATCTCATGTCACAAGGAGTCGATCCCTTTTCCATATTAGCACTTACTTTCACCAATAAAGCCGCTAGAGAAATGAAAGAACGCATTGGCGAGCTAGTAGGGGCAAGTGAAGCAAAAAACCTATGGATGGGTACTTTTCACTCCGTATTTGCTAGAATTCTTAGGGCAGAAGCAGATAAATTGGGTTTTCCTTCTAATTTCACCATTTACGACACACAAGATTCAGATCGATTGATAGCTTCCATAATTAAGGAAATGGGTCTAGACAAGGATATCTATAAATACAAACAAGTACGAGGACGTATTTCTGCTTTCAAGAACAGTTTAATTACTGTAAAAGCCTACTACAATGATCCCGACCTTCAAGAGGCCGATGCGATGTCACGTCGTCCTGAAATGGGAGCTATTTATAAGGAATATGTAGATCGCTGCTTCAAAGCAGGAGCAATGGACTTTGACGATTTATTGCTTCGAACAAATGAATTGTTAAATCGTTTTCCAGATGTTTTAGCAAAATATCAAGAACGTTTTCGTTATTTGCTAGTAGATGAGTATCAAGATACCAACCATTCCCAATACCTTATTGTTCGTGCGCTAGCTGACCGTTATCAAAATATTTGTGTGGTGGGAGACGACGCACAAAGTATTTATGCTTTCCGGGGAGCAAACATCAACAACATTCTTAATTTTCAAAAAGATTACCCCGATGTTAGCCTCTATCGATTGGAGCAAAATTACAGATCTACAAAAACAATAGTTAATGCAGCAAATTCCATAATCAGCCACAATAAAAATAAAATTGACAAAGTGGTTTGGACCTCAAATGATCAGGGTGCACCCATACAAATTAATCGATTAATAACGGATGCTGAAGAGGGGCGTCATGTGGCTTCCAGTATTTTCGAATTCAAAATGCAAGAACAACGAAAAAATGCTGATTTTGCAATATTGTACCGAACCAATGCACAATCGAGAGCTATGGAAGACGCTTTGAGAAAGCGTGATATTCCCTATAAAATATATGGAGGGCTCTCTTTTTATCAGAGAAAGGAAATTAAGGATGTATTAGCGTATTTACGTTTACTGGTCAACCCAAAAGACGAAGAAAGCTTGAAGCGGATTATTAACTATCCTCCAAGAGGAATTGGTCAAACTACAGTTGATAAATTGGTCGTAGCATCAAAAAAACACAACCTTTCTCTTTTTGAAACATTAGACCGTGCTAAAGAACTTGAGGTTCCTGTAAATGGGGGAACCCTCACCAAGCTCTCTGACTTTGCTACAATGATCAAGCGTTTTCAGATTGAAAACGAAAGCTTAAATGCTTTTGAAATTACAGATCTAGTAACTAAAAAAATTGGACTGGTACAAGAGCTTAAAAAAGAAGCTACACCAGAGGGAATAGCTCGAATTGAAAATATCGAAGAACTATTAAACGGTATTCGCGATTTTACCGAAGGCCAGAAAGAATTAGCCGATACTACAGGAAGTTTGACCGAGTTTTTAGAGGATGTCTCCCTTGCCACTGATGCTGATCGAGATAACGACCCAAACAGTGACCGAGTATCACTGATGACCATACATTTAGCCAAGGGACTCGAATTTCCTTATGTATATATTGTTGGTATGGAAGAGGATTTGTTTCCCTCTGCTATGAGTATGAACACCCGAAGTGAGCTTGAGGAAGAACGTCGTTTGTTTTATGTAGCCTTAACCCGTGCAGAACAACGCGCTTTTCTTTCTTATACACTTTCAAGATACCGTTGGGGAAAATTGATTGATGCTGAACCCAGTAGATTTATTGAAGAAATAGATCCTCAGTATGTTCATCATATAAAACCCAAAGAAGAGTATCATTATAAACCGCTTGTAAACACCTCGATCTTTGGTGAACCTTCTAAAACAGAACGTACTCCTCGTGAAAAAGAGAAAACAATTTCTAGCCCAACTCCCTCTCAATTGAAAAAATTAAGACGTATTGATACCCAAGAATCTTCTTCAGAAACAGAGTCTAGTATTGAATTAAAGGAAGGCATGGAGGTAGAACACGCCCGATTTGGAAGTGGTGTAGTAGAACGTATCGAAGGTGATAGAAACGATAAAAAAGCAGTCATAGCTTTTCAAGGATTTGGAAAGAAAAACCTTTTATTACGGTTTGCAAAACTTAAAATTAAATAATGCCTCAAAGTAAACTTCGGACATTTTATTCTCAAAAACCTAATTTAATTTTTATTGAAGAAGCAGTAGAAGTTTTAGAACAAGGCGGTATGATCATTTTTCCTACAGACACAGTATATGCCTTGGGATGTTTGTCAAGTCAAGGTGATCGTTTGAAAGATTTGGCTCGAATAAAGGGAGTTAAATTAGAACATGCTCCGCTTAGTTTTATTTTCGAAGATATTCGTTCACTTTCCTCCTTTGTTAGACCTATGAATTCCCAAGTGTTTAAGCTTGTAAAGCGACTCTTGCCTGGGCCATATACATTGATTATGGAAGCCGTTCAGAAATTACCAAAACCCTTTCAGAAAAGAAGAACAATAGGTGTGCGCATCTCGGACCATCCTATTTTAAAAGCATTACTTCCTTTATTGAGCGCACCAATTGTTTGTACTTCTATTCACGATCCTGATGAAATAGTAGATTATACTACAGATCCTGAAATCCTACTCGAACGCTGGGATTTAGAAATTGAACTTATGTTGTCTGACGGATACGGAAGTAATGTTCCTTCGACAGTAATCGATCTTACAAAAAATCCTTTTGAGGTATTAAGAGAAGGCGCAGGTGAACTTCCTTTTTAATTAAAGTGGGCTTATAAAAAGACCTGTTACTAATTTTGGAAGTATGTAAGTGGATTTAGCAGGTAAGATTTTTCCCTTTTTAGCGTAGTCAAATAACATTTCTTTAGAACAAGGCTTCATGTAAAACACCAAATCAAACTGAGACATATTTTCAGGATTTAAATGTGGACCTACATCGGGTTGATAACACAACTCATCTAATATATCCGGAAAAGTGTCTAAAAGTTGTTCTCTAATGAACTCTGGTGTAAGACCTACAACAGTGGAAATGCCAAAAGAGTATTTTTTAATTTTAATTATAATATCGTATTTCTTTTTACTGATAGCATCTAAAGAAGTGGGTACTCCGTTAAATGCTTTTATCTTTTCGATCAACATATCCACTGATTGTGTACTCAGTGTTTTTTTGAAAAACCAAATGAAGCTGTGTAAAAAAATTGAGTTTTGTGAAACTAAAAAACAAGAAACCAAAAAGTCTTTATTTTTAAGCTTAGATAGTGTGGTTAAGCTCGCCACTCGATGATGACCATCAGCAAGATGGAAATAAGGCTGTTGCTCAGACCATTTTGAAAGCCTTTGTACTTCACTGTCAATTAATTGCCAAATCTGGTGTTGTGTTTGATCAAAAGTGAATGAAACTATTGTCTGTCGCTTTTCAATATCTAAAGGCACAAGAGACTGTAAAGGGTCTGCTTCTGCGATAACAACTACGGGTTCTGCTTGAATTTGTACTACATCTAGATAAGAGGCCATCAAGGTGGCTCTCGATGGATACGTCTTTTCGTGTTGAGTTATTAATCCCTTCTCAAATTCTTTTGAGTTTATTCCGCAAATCAATCCAGTGTAAGTGTCTTCTTGAGTGCTTAATTTGTAATAATAGATAGAGGGGTTATTTCGCTTTAAAAAATGATCTTCTGAAATTGCATTTATCCACCTTTCACGAATTTTTTTGTTTTTGTCAGCTTGATTTAAATTCGGGTATATAATTTGAATAAATCCCTTTTTTTGTTTCTGTTTTAAATTCTTTAACTCCTCTGGAGTATAGTCATCAAAAGAGTGCAAAACTTGATTTTCAGGAGTTTTAGGAAGGTAAAAAGTACATGGTTTGAGTTTAGGCATGCTTTAAATCTTACCCAATGCATTGGATGATCCTGTGTGCAACTTCTAGAGCAGCTGCACCATCGGCGAGTGTAACTCTGGGAAAGCTATTTTTTTGAATACACTCTGCAAAGTGCTCTAGCTCTTTTTCAATGGCATTGTGGTTTTCAATCCGAGGATTATCAAAATAAATTTGTTTTTTGAATCCCTCAGCATTAGTAAGCAACAAAGACATTTCATCTGGAATTTCGGGAGCATCTTTTATTTTTACAACTTCTACTTTATGAGTTAGATAATCTACAGCTATGTATGCATTTTTTTGAAAAAAGCGTGTTTTACGCATTTTTTTAAGTGAGATTCTGCTGGCAGTAAAGTTGGCAACACAACCGTTTTCGAAAACTACACGGGCATTACTGATGTCTGGAGTTTCGCTGATGACAGCTACACCAGAAGCATCAATAGATTTTACTGGAGATTTGACCAAACTGAGTACTATATCGATGTCGTGTATCATTAAGTCCAACACTACAGAAACATCTGTTCCTCTAGGATTGAATTCTGCAAGCCGATGCGATTCAATAAACATAGGTGCTTCTATAGCATTTTCTACAGCTTGAAAGGCGGGGTTAAATCGCTCCACATGACCTACCGTACCCAGAACTCCTTGTTCCTTTACTAATTTTACAATGGTTTGTGCTTCTTGGTCTGTTTGTGCGATAGGCTTTTCGATAAAAACATGTTTTTTAGAAAGTAATGCTTTTTTAGCCATTTCAAAATGCGAAAGGGTAGGAGTGATAATACCAACAACATCTACTGCATTAATCAATGCCTCAGGACTTTCAAAAGCAGTATAGCCTTTTTCTTTTACAAGTTGCTCTACAGCAGTTTTGTCGGGATCAAAAAAGCCGACCAGCTCATAGCTGGGTGAGGCTGCTGCAAGTCGCAGATGGATTTTGCCCAAATGACCTGCTCCTAAAATTCCTATCTTAAGCATCGAGCTATTTTTAACTCAAAAATACAATCAAATTCCATAAATCTATCGAAACTACTTTATTTTTGCACCTTATGGAGGATACTACTAAATTTCAGGGGTTACGAAGGCAGCTGAAAGTACAGTTAAGAGAAAAGGGGATTTATACTGAATCTGTTTTGGAAGCAATAGGTGCTGTTCCCAGACATTTTTTTATGGATCCCGGTCTTATAAATTTCGCATATGAAGATCAGGCCTATCCTATTGCTGCAAACCAAACCATTTCCCAGCCATATACTGTTGCTTTTCAAACGGAATTATTGGAAGTACTTCCCAAGCATAAAATCTTGGAAATTGGAACAGGCTCGGGGTATCAAACTGCGGTTTTACTTCATTTGGGAGCTCATGTATATACTGTGGAACGACAACAGGAACTGTACAAAAAATCTAAGCTATTGTTTAGCAAATTGCGTTTGTTTCCAAAAAAAATGGTATTTGGTGATGGCTATAAAGGATGGGTTGAAAATGCCCCTTATGATCGTATTTTGGTTACTGCAGGAGCACCTGAAGTACCTAAAAGCCTGTTACAACAGCTTAAAATAGGAGGGAAACTTGTAATTCCTATTGGAGATAAAGAGCAGCAAATGATTCGCTATACAAGAACAGCAGAAAAAGTTTTCGACAAAGAGTCTTTTGGAACTTTCAGGTTTGTTCCTCTTTTGGAAAATAAAAATTGATCTTTTGAATCTTGTCTATTTGCAAAAAGACGTAATTTCGATTTTATTTTGATGCTATGAATTTTGAAAATACAGAGGAGGCGTATCGATTAAAATCCAATAGTGAACTTTTTAGAGCCTATTATTTATTCCGTTTGATATCATATCCTACTCTTGTTGCTCTTGGAAGTAAAATAACTCTTTTAGCCCTCAAGATTAAGCTCCCCATTTCTAATCTTTTCAAGCATACTGTTTTTAAACAATTTTGTGCTGGAACACAGAAAGAAGATTCTATTAAACTGGTTCAAAAGCTATCTGACCTTAAGGTTAATTCCTATATGCATTACGCTGCAGAAGGTTTAAAAACGGAAGAGGGGATGGAAATCAGTTTGGAAAAAACCTTAGAAACACTTTCATTTTCAAAAGGAAGACCTGCACTGCCATTTACTGTATTTAAGTCCACTAGTCTGGGTGCTTTTGATCTTTTTGAGAAGAAGACCTCTGGAAAATCCTTTACCCCTCAAGAAGGACAGTCCTGGGAACGTTGCTTAGACCGAATGGAGCAGTGCTGTAAAAAAGCTTCAGAGCTCGGTGTACGACTACTCATAGATGCTGAAGAAACTTGGGTGCAAGGCGCTATTGACTCTATTGCTGAAGATTTTATGCAGCGATATAACAAGGAAGATGCTGTTGTTTTTACGACAGTACAAATGTACCGTAAAGATCGATTGCATTATTTGAAGAAATTAGTTCAAAAAGCGGAGGAAAAGGGTTTTAAGCTAGGGGTAAAGTTGGTTCGTGGTGCCTATATAGAAAAAGAAAACGACCGTGCAGAACGCTTAGGAATACCTTCTCCCATTTGCGAAAATAAAAAGGAAACAGATAAAAATTTTGACATGGCGTTGGATTTCTTACTTCCTAAATTAGAAACCTGTCGACTTTTTATTGGATCACACAGTGAACTGAGCATTCTAAAAGTGACCGATTGGATGAAAGAAAATGGATTAGCCAACAACCATCCCAATCTTTGGTTTTCACAATTATATGGAATGGCTGATCATATTTCTTTTAATCTTGCAGCTTCGGGCTATCAAGTTGTAAAATATGTTCCTTATGGTCCAGTACGTGAAGTTATTCCGTATCTGATTAGACGTGCAGAGGAAAATACTTCTGTAAGTGGCCAGACACCCAGAGAACTTCAGCTTATTGAAAAAGAAATAAAACGCCGTAAAGCTAAGGAAGTTGAAGTTTAACAACAGTAGCTCGCTTTTCGCAATTTTCAATTTCGATAAAAGCTTCTTTTTCGTCTTTTAATTTGATGAAATATCTGCGACAGGAGTCTAATTTGGTGTTGCTTTTTGAAAAATCAATTATTCCTCCATTGATGTACTGTCTCAAAAGACTGTCTCCCAACATGGGATGAAGGGCTACCAATGAAGGGCTGAGTTGCAATTGCTTTTGTAAAATATTGTCTTTTACACGTGCAGAAGGTCCGTAGTTACAACTGGTTTTTTTTCCGTTCAATACAAAAGCTAAAAAAATCAATCCTACTGAAAAACCTGCGAGATAATACCCAAGGCGGTACAAAATTTTCATACTATTTTTTTATTTTTTGGTGTACAATAACCTTGTTTTTTCATCAACAACGTCTAGCATATAATGATCATAGTGTTCTGGTAAATGAGGTGTTATCTTTTCAGCCCATTCCAATAAACATAGATGGCCCGAATCCAGATATTCTTCTATACCAAAATCTAAAGCCTCATCAGGATGAACAAGACGATAAAAATCAAAGTGATAAATAGGTCCATTCGTGCCCTGATAACAATTAACTAATGAAAAAGTAGGGCTACTCACAGACTCTTTGACACCTAACTGCTTACAAACACTCGAAATGAGTGTCGTTTTTCCTGCACCCATTGCACCATCAATACGAATAACATTAGTTTTAAAATCATCTAAGATCGCTTGGCTTACTTGGGTCAATTCTGCTAATTGAAAACGACTGTTCATGCTGCAAATGTAGGGCTAACGAGGGCTTAATACAATAAATGGAACAATCATTTCTTCAAGTGAAACCCCACCGTGCTGGAATGTATTTTGATATAATTTCGCAAAATGATTATAGTTGTTTTTGTAAACAAAATAAACGGATTCTTTAGCAAAGATATAACTACTGTTTAGTGTTGTCGAAGGCAAAGCAATACTCTTGGGATCGCTAAAGGACAAAACCTCTTTAGAATCAAAAGTTAAGCTCCTACCTGTTTTATACCTCAAATTTACACTGGCCTCCTTGTCACTGATTACTGCACTGGGTTGTTCTACATTAATTGTTCCATGATCTGTAGTCAGCACTAGTTGGAAATTAAGTTCTGCCGCTTTAGCAATTAATTTCTTCAAGGGACTGTTTTTAAACCAACTTAGAGTCAAAGAGCGATAGCCCTTATTGTCTGGACTTAATTCTTTAATCATTTCCAGCTCAGTCTTGGCGTGAGAAATCATATCTACAAAATTATACACGACTACAGTTAGCCCCTCATGAACGTGGTTAGATAGGTTTTTAATCAGTTTCTGACTTTGGTTCAGCTGCGTGATTTTGTGATAACTAAAAGGGCGATTCATACCCAATCGGTCACATTGCGCTTTTAAAAACGCTTCTTCATTGAGGTTTTTTCCTCCCTCCTCATGGTCAAAACGCCACCAATGAGGATACTTTTCTTCTATCTGCAAAGGAGTCAGACCAGCAAAAAAAGCATTTCTTGCATACTGAGTTGCTGTGGGTAGTATGCTAAAATATTCTGACTCTTTTTCTAACTTATAGGCATCTAGCAGTTCACTTTTTATGACATTCCATTGGTCAAATCTAAGGTTATCAATCAATAAAAGTAGGGTGGGTTGATGCTGTTTTAATTCAGGGAGTACTTTTTGTTTGAACAACTGATGCGAAAGGACTGGACCTTCATTTCCTTGTATCCATTCAACATACTGTTGCTGAATAAATTTGGCAAAAAGAGCATTTGATTCTTTCTTTTGTGATTCAAAAATCTCTAGCATAGTAGGATCGTCCAAGGATTCTAACTCCAATTCCCAAAATAAAAGTTTTTTATAATGACTTACCCAGTCAGTATAGGTTTTCAAAGTACCTAAAGATTGGGATAACTTTGTGAACTCTTTTTGGTAATTCAAACTCGTTTGCTCCGCAATGAGGTGTTTTTGATTTAAAATTTTCTTTAGGGAAAGGAGTATTTGATTCGGATTAACAGGTTTAATTAAGTAGTCAGAAATTTTAGACCCTATGGCTTCTTCCATGATTTGTTCAGCCTCGTTTTTGGTTATCATAACCACAGGTAGTTGAGGTTTACCATTCATGATCTCCTGTAAGGTTTCCAATCCACTTAGACCCGGCATGTTTTCATCCAATAAAACCACATCAAAATATTGATTGTTGATTAAATCCAAAGCATCTTGTCCATTGGTGCAAGGAACCGTATCATACCCACGCTCTTTTAAAAAAAGGAAATGGGGTTTGAGGAGTTCAACTTCGTCATCTACCCATAAAACATTGATCCGATCCATTGTAGTATCTTTGGTGAAAATTCTGCAATCGTGTCACAGAAGAATACTCTTTTTAACGACCCAATTTATGGATTTATTACTATTGAAAGTGATTTGATTTTAAATCTTATCAATCATCCTTACTTTCAGCGTTTGAGAAGAATTTCTCAAATGGGCCTTTCAAGTCTAGTGTATCCTGGTGCACATCATACGCGTTTTGAGCACGCCATTGGCGCAATGCATGTAATGCAAAAGGCCATAGAACTGCTTGTAAAGAAAGGGGTTAAAATTTCACGTAAAGAAAGTGAAGCGATGCAGATTGCCATATTGCTTCATGATATCGGCCATGGACCTTTTTCTCATGCTTCAGAAAAAGCATTACTCCAAGGGGTGAGCCACGAAACCTTATCTGTATCAGCGATAGAACTTTTAAATCAAGAGTTTGGTGGACAATTAGAACTAGCATTGCAAATTTTTAAAAATACTTCACCCAGAACTTTTATGAATCAACTTGTCTCAGGACAAATCGATGTCGATCGTCTTGATTATCTTAAAAGAGATAGTTTTTATACTGGGGTGACTGAAGGAAACATCAACACGGATCGAATTATAGCAATGATGAATGTTGAAAATGAACAGCTCGTTTTTGAATCCAAAGGAGTACATTCTTTAGAAAAATTTCTCCTCGCACGCCGTCTAATGTATTGGCAGGTTTATTTACATAAGACAAGCTTAGCTGCCGAACTTCTTTTAGTTAAAATTTTAGAACGATTTCGAGAACTAGTTTTTCTAGGTAAAGAGGATCTTTCTTCTTCTCATATGCTCTATCCATTACTGCATTTCCAAAAAGACAACTCTTTAACAAAAGAGCTTTTACTTCACTACCTCACTCTTGAAGATGCTGATATTTTTCACCTCATAAAACAATGGACCAAACACGAGGATTTGGTTTTGAGTAAGCTTTCTCAGCAACTGTTTTACAGGAAATTACCAAAAATTAAAATTCAAGAAACCCCCTTTACACAAAATCAAATTGATACAGTAAGGAACAAGTGGCAACACCTGTCTCAAAACCCAAAAGAGTTGGATTATTTTGTCTACTCAGGGAGTGTGTATAATCAAACCTACAGATCTGACCATGCACAGATATGGCTAAAAAACAAAACAGCTGAGATAAAGCCTTTGGCGGAAACAATTGATTATTTGGATTTTAATCATTTTTCTAAACCGATATACCGCTACTATTTGTGCTATCCAAAACATCCTTTTTCCTTATAAATACGTACTTTTGCAGCGATGAATTTTACTGCCTTAGATATTGCAAAAAAACTCCGTGGAAAAGTAGAAGGAAATGGCGA
>Ga0255763_1004845_pt1 | contig 11107 bp, 19 predicted proteins | sample 041ome_2_FD_179963 | JGI IMG/M metagenome (GOLD analysis project Ga0255763, IMG submission 179963) | Coastal salt marsh microbial communities from the Groves Creek Marsh, Skidaway Island, Georgia - 041406US metaG (version 2) | ecosystem: Environmental > Aquatic > Marine > Intertidal zone > Salt...
GTAGTCAGCGGCTGGACAAAATGCACTGGTAAGTGTCATTGTAATGTTTACAATTGACTCTTGGACGTCAATATTATATATCAGTCCTAGATCATAAACATTTAAACTTATTTCAGGATCATAGACTTGTTGGAGATTTTCAATTATTTTTGTTTTTAAATCATCCATGTGTAAGCCTAAAAATTACAGCATCCTCTTGATTGCTGAAGTAGACACTAATTGTGTCAAAGTTATTATCAAATCTAAAACCCCAACGACTGTCAGGAGTTCCATACATTTCAGTCATGTAGTCTACAAAGTCTTTTTTAATTTTCCGTTTACCGGGTCTGCCTTCATAGTCTTTGCTTAAAACATAATGATACTTAAAGTGAGAAGACTCAAGAGTCCACTCACTATCAATCTTCCAAACATTTTCTACATTGGTTATCATATAATATCAATATAGTAAACTTTAGTGTTTTTGTCAATCACTAAAGGTCATTTTTTGAACTTGGAATGGTGTATAGATTGCACTGTTAGCACCATGCTCTGCACACTCTGCGCTTTCGCACCAACAGCGTCCATTGCTCATTTCTTTAACAAGATCATCCGCAAATTTCCAGGCATGATATGCAAACTTCTCTGCACCAACACCATCAAAAATACGCAACTCAGCGAGTCCAAATTCTTCCATTTCTTGCAGTTTATATAAAAACGGATCATTTCTATCTACTGCAACTTTGTGATCGAAATTGTCTTCCAACCACGCTTTTAGTTTTTTAAGACCGCCAAAATCCACAGCCCAGTTTTTATTGTCTAGTTCGTTGCAACCAAATGTAAATTTAAATTGCAAACTATAACCATGTAGCAGATGACAATGCGAATGATCTGCATTAGGTTGACGGAATACACTGGATAATCCAATGTTGTGTCCGTAAGTTTTTGTTGAATAATATGCCATCTCTAGTCTCCTTTGTAAGTAGCAAGTTTGATGACACGCAGAATATTTAAAGAGGGATGAGCGTCAAAGTCCTCTAACATATTTAGTCACGCTTATCGATAACACGATCAGCAAAACCATTTGTTACTGCTTCCTGTGCTGACAGGAAAGTATCAAATTTCATTGTGTCAAATAGTTCGTCATATGTTTTACCAGCAGTGTTATGCCGTACATAAAGTTCTGTCAAACGCTGATTAAGTCGTTTGCTTTCCTGCAAATGTCTGATATTGTCTTCCATCTCCAGTTCCTGTACATGTACACTACCACCAGTACCACGTGTGCCACTGCTAACACGATGGATCATTGTACGGCTTTCAGGCAACACAAAACGTTTACCTGGTGCACCTGCTTGTGCTAAAAATGATCCCATACTGGCCGCTTGACCCATAACAACTGTTACAACGTCAGGTTTAATATACTGCATAGTGTCGTAAATTGCAAGTCCTGCTGTTACACTGCCACCTGGACTGTTAATATAAAGTGTAATATCTGCATCTTGATCTTCACTTTCCAGGAACAACAACTGACTTACCACAAGGTTAGCCATGTATTCTTCAACTTGACCATTGAGCATAATAACACGATCTTTAAGCAAGCGACTGTAGATATCATAACTACGTTCACCTGCACTTGTTTTTTCAATTACAATTGGTACCAGTGCCATTAAAGTTCCTCTACAATACCTAAAATTTCTGCACCAATTAATAGTGCGCCTGCCGCAACAAAATTACCACTAATAAGAAATGCACCTGCGGCAATTCTTACTACACTTTTAACAAGACTGATATAAAAATGTTTTTCACTCGGATCTACTGGTTCAGCCATTTTTAGTCTCCACTAGTGGTTCAACAGTACTAGTGTCATGCCAATCATTTGATCCCTGAAACTGACGTGTTGTTGTTTCTTTGCGTAGCATACCGTTTACTACACGATATGTAATAAGTTGTTGTTTAACTACACCAGTTGTATCACTTTCAAATGCAGATACAAATGGTCCTTCTAGTTTACTATTCATTTTGGATCCTCCGGGGTTTGTGGTTTCTTTTTACGTCGACCCCACATACCGCCAGTGTATTCTATATTTTCTGTTCGAGCATGTGGTTCGCAAATTGTTATTTCACCGCCTTTTTTTAAAAATTCGTCGATATATTTTTGCGATGTGTTTTCACTTTTTGAATTGCGATTCATAACATTCCTTTATCTTATAGTAAGACCCAATTGCCTTAAACTATATTGTACACACTTTGCTTGTGCTTTACAATCTTCTAATGCATCATGTGCATCAAAATTTAATTCTTTACGTGGATCTTTGGGCATAATGCTGAATAATGTACGACTATCACGTACCCGCCAAAACGCCCAGGGATAATTTTTATTATATTGTAAGTAAAGATTTTCCAACATACACATATCAAATGTTGGACCCTGTGCCCAATAACAATCAGCACCAACGCACCATCTCTTGAACTGGTCTAAAAACTGTTCTACACTGATGCGTCCTTCTAAACCAAATGCAGATTCTACAACATCTTTGTTTTGTGTACCCCACCAATTAACAGTGTCAGGATCTACACTACGTCCATTATTTTGTTGCTCATCTACATCCAGTTTGTAATAAAATTCATCAATAATCTTTGTACCATTGGGATCAAACTTAACGCCACCTACACTTAATATTACACCATCTGGTCTAGTACCCAGTGTTTCTAAATCTATCATTGCGTGTAGTGCCATTAATACTTGCCTTTTTCTGGTATTACGTGTCTTACTCCACCTGCAGGTTCAGACATGTCACCTCGTCTGCGTGGAATTAAATGTACATGTGGATACATAACAGTTTGCCCTGCACTAATACCACAGTTCATACCTATATTATACGCATCACATTCCCGATCGTCAACCATTCTTTTGCCAAAATCATAAGCAAGTAATAGTGCTTTGTTAATGTTGTCCTGACTATCTTCTTTAGGTACAAATAACCAATGTCCCTCTGTAACAGGGTATTTGTCTTTGAACACTACTACATTATCAAGATCAAATAGCACATCTGTCCAAGGTGCAATTTTTGCAAAAATTGCTTCTTCAAGTTTCATATGGTTTCCTTACTAATTTTAAATGTTAAATTTAAAATCTACCTCTTCTTCATATAGTTCGTAATCCATATCTAGACTTTTATGTAAATCATATATCTTATGATTAGTAGTAAGAGCAAGCTCAACAACTCGCTCTACACTCATAAGTCTAACATTATCGTCGTCTATAAAAAATAAACCGTGTTCTATCATCGTCTCATCTTTGCAAGTTCTTCTGCTTGTTTTGTTCCACGCATAATAGGAACAGCATTTGATTTGTGCATGGTACCAATACCCACAATTAAGTCACCTGTATATTTGGGAGACTCTTTACGTGGAGCAAAACCACAAATACCTGTCTTACTCAAACTAGGTACATCTGGTGTTTGCCTACGATAAGATTCTGTGCTTTTTTGTACCAGAGGCTTGTAATCATTACTGTTGTCTTTTGCTTTAGACTTATAACGACCCTGTGTGTAAGCAATGTAATCTTCCAATTCATCAAACTGTGCGGAGTGGCAGTTCATTTGTCGCATACGCTTGTTATACTGCCGCCACTCCGTTTCCAGTTTTTGACGTTGGTTATCACTTAATTTGCGATTTTTGCGCTTTTTGTAGTTTGTTGTGGTGTAGTACACCGGCGCAAGATGCATAGTCATAACAACCTCTTATGGGTTAGCAAATACACTTGTTACATTCATACGCAGGGTAAGAGTCCTACCAGGAGCAATATACTTATTACTCTGTGTTTGATACTTACGTCCATCCAGTTCGTATGTTACAGTATAACCACGAACTTCGTCTACTTGTTCATAAGTGTAAGTTGTCTTACAACGTTGCTCTTGACGATAACCAACAATTGATTGTTGTCCTTGGTTTTTATCTGCGGCAATCATACCACCAATAACTGCACCAGCAGCCGCACCGTTGTCTTTACCAGTGGCACCTTTACCAATTAGTCCACCAATAATCATACCACCAAGTACATCACCTGCACTTGCACCACCACCAGTACGTCCATAAATTGGAACATCAACAACACTACATTCTTGATTGGGTGTTCGTACGTTTTTAGATACGTAGTTTGCTTGACTGTCGATCACAGGAACAGTTACTCTAATTGACTCTGCTTGAGCAGTAGCCGCGAATGTTGTGGCAAGGACGCCAGCAATTAGAAACTTCTTCATCATATTTTCTCCAATGTTGCGTTTCATTATCCTTAGTATATGGCAAAACACTTTACTTGTCAACACTTTTTCTTGCTTTTTCTATTAATTCATTTGCCAGTGATAAATCACTAGTACAAGTGATTTCACTGTCAATATAAGCAAGTTGTACCATTTGAATTAATACCTCGACCATACGTCGATTGTTAGGGGTTATTTTTTGCATCCAATCTTGTAGTTCTTCATGTGTATCTTTCTCCCACATGGTGTCCAACAACATAGTTTGGTGAGCGGTTAATCCTTCAATTTGTATCATAGTTCGTCCAGGTCCTCAATAAATTGGTTGTCAGGTGTAGTTGTTTTCCAGTATTTTAAGGTTTTTGTATTTTCTTTTAGTTGCTGTTGAAGTTCGTCCACTTGCTCTTTCGTAAGAGTCATAATATTGAGACGCAACAAGCGATCAGTGTCTTCTGGAATAGCACTTGTATTAGCCAATATTTGTTGGGCAACTTGATCTTTTTTGTTGCCTTTAAACTTGATCTTTTCATCCAATACTGCCAAAATAAATTCCATTTTGACTCGCAACCAACGATCAAGTTCAGTGTATTCTGCGATACGAGCATCAATACGTTTCTGTAGGATGCCTAACCGGTAACGGCAGAAGTCTACAATCAACTCACGTTCATCTGTGTACTCACGCAAGTTAAAGTTCTCATCAATAACTGTCAGGTTCTCACTGTGGTTTTTTGCCAATTTAAAGTTTTTAATGATTTTATCATGGTTCCATTTGGCACTTGTTTGTTGTTTTAGTTTAACATCAAAACGGAACCCATGTGTACCACACTGATCATCATAACCTACAATGTCGTTTTCATCTTCCAGTTTGTCCAGTATCTTAACATAACTTTCACGGTCAAAGCCATAGGGGATTTCAGTAATTACCAATCGTGTTGGGCTGGGTTTATTATACACACCTGTGCATACATAACGATCAATAGTGGCATCATAATCAGTTGTACCTGCAAAGTCAGGAAAATGTATGCCTAGTCGTTTGGCAATTTTTCCTGTAGTCAGATACTCTCGACATGCGTCACGGAGCGCATCTATGTCACGTGGTAGTATGTTTGTAGCAAATCCAGTGGCAATGCCTTTGGTGCCATTTGCTAGTGCCAGTGGTATTACAGGAATGTAAAACTGTGGAGGAGTATGCTCAGGATCTTCATGCTCTGGTGCTAAATCCAAATCTTTAATATACTTCTTAAAGTTTTCGTGCAAGCGAGTGTACACATAACGTGCCGCACCTGCTTCTTGAACCTGACGTGTACCAAAACTACCACGACCCTCAACCAAACAAACATTGTTGTTCCAGGTTGCTGCCATAAGTTGACCAGCACCAGCGGCGCTTGTCTCACCATGTTGGTAACCATAGTCACTAACAACACCACTAACAGCAGATACTTTTTTAAATTCGTTTTTGCTGTTTACAATACTACTGTACAAGTAAAACCGCTGTACAGGCTTTAACCCATCATACATATTGGGGATAGCACGATTACTGATTGTGTACATAGCATAGTCATGCATCTCATTTGCGGCAATGTCGCTGATTAAATATGTTGAGCTTTGCATTATACTGCCTCCTGTACTTTCTGTGGAACCTGTCCACTTAGCCATTCTTTACGTGGACCACTATCAGTACCCATCATAACTTCAAACCAAACAGGCTTGTCAATTTCAATAGTACTAAACACTGGTTGATTAATAATACTGTGATATTCATCTTCTGTCAAGCTGGCTAGTCCTTTAATATATCTGTGACTGTAGCCTTTGCTTTTGGCGTCTGATTTAAATGCTTTTGCATCACTGTAACGATAAAACCACTTAACATCCGAACCTTTAGTGCTGATCATAATAGGAGTACGTGTCATGTGTACACGTTTTTCAATAAACAAACGTGGCCAAAACTTGTAAAAGAATGCCAACAACAATGCACTAATGTGGTTGCCATCCATATCAGCATCAGCGAGAGTAGCTATATTCTTGTATGCCATGTCATCAATGCTGTCTGGATTGTTGATGTCTAAACCCAGCACGGCTACTAGCTCACTCAGCTCTTTGTTTTTTAGAACATCAGAAGGTTTGATGTCCCAGGTGTTCATCACAACACCACGCAGTGGGAACCCACCAACACGTTTTGGGTCACGCACTTTAATCAGGAAGCCAATAGCACTGTCTCCCTCACACAGGAACAGGGTACCATCTTCGTCACCTGCCTGAATGTGTTTTGCAACTTTTACTTTTTTAAGTTTTTTCTGTGCCAATGTTGCCGCACGTTTATCAGCGGCGATCTTTTTAGCCAACTGTGCTTCAATAATTGGATCAATAATGTCAGCCGAATTCATAATCTTTTTAGCAATGCTGTTAAAGTTTGGAATCATTGCTGTATCATAATGTGCTTTAACGGCACTGACATTATTTGTTAGTCGCTCTTTTGTCTGACTGTCATATTGTGGATTAGTGAAGTTTCTGGCAAATAACACATAGGTTAAGCCATTTTTAATTGTGCTTTTACCTACTTCAATTTTATATTTGCGTTTGATCATAGTGCCTAGTTCTTCAACTACACCATTAACAATATAGTCTACATAAGCACCACCCTGACGAGTGTTAACACCGTTAATATAGCTTGTAGTACGGAAGCCATCATTACTGCTAGTAAAGAAGTAGGCAACATTATCACTCTGAGCATGTACTACACTTGCATGCTCATCATCTGTATACAATGCTGCATATTTGCGGATATTGCTTTCTTTAATACGTCTGGCATTAAACTTAAAACGTATTTCTGGAAATGCAATCTGTAGTGCAGTTAAACGATCTTCAATCAGTTCTACAGTTGCGACATCATCGATATTTTCCACGGCAAGCAAACTTAAATCAGGTGTAAACACAACCTGTGTACCACTGCCCAATTTATCGCCTGTTTCTACACGTGTGGTATTTGCACCATCAGTACTTGTCACTTTAACACTTTTACCGTTTTGCCAGGTTGTACCAACAAAACGTTTACTCATAAAGTTTGTACATGCCGACCCAACACCGTTAGCACCAATAGTAACACGCTCGTCATCAAAACTTGTACCAGCATTTACTTTGGTCCAAGCTGCAACAGGGCGTAATACTTTTTTGTTGGTGTTTGTATCAATTACCTCGTCCTGTGGAATACCTCGGCCGTTGTCAGTAATAGTAATAGTATTGCCTTTTACAGTGACACTAATTTCATTTGCATGTTTAAACTCGGTACGAATTGCTTCGTCAATTGCGTTATCGATAATTTCATCAATCATCTTGTTTAGTGCTGGTACATAGCGAATCTTTTGCCACTTACCCAGTACAAAACGTTCAACTTCTTCCTGAGCAGTTGAACCTAAATACATTCCTGTACGCATCCGCACGTGATCACGTGCGCTGAGTACTTTAAAATCTTCTTTTGCCATGATGGTCCTTGTGTTAATTGTGCCTTACTATATATGCAAATAGCTCATAAGTCAACTGATTACTTATACATGATAAGGTAAAACGTTTTGGTTGTCAAGTGTTTTATTCGTAAATAAATGGATCTTGTTCTTGAAGTTTTTTAAGTTTTTTCTTCATTTCTTTACGTCTTTTGTATTTTTTATATGGTTCAGTCAACCATCCCCAGATTTTGGTAAACATACCTTTACTCCATATTGTTGTGTCCAGTGTAATGCATCTTCTCTGGTGTTTACTAGAGGATCTCCTTTGATGTTTAAACTTGTGTTTAATAACATAGGACAACCAGTTTCAGCATACCAACGTTCTAGCAATGCTCTAAAACCGCTAGTGTCTCCTGCAGGTACTGCTTGTACTCGACTAGTTCCATCGTAGTGGATGATTGCAGGAAATTCATCAGGTCGTCTACACTTTGACGTAAATTGCATGTAAGGGCCGGTAACTCCGTCGAAATAATCGGTTGCATGTTCTGCAAGAATTGCAGGTGCGAATGGACGGAAAGGTTCTCGTTGTTTAATACTGTTAACTCTGTCTTTAACATCATGACCTCTAGGATCAGCCAAAATACTACGGTTGCCCAGAGCACGTGGACCAAATTCTGCTCTACCAGCCGCCACAGCCGTGATCCTATTTGTCGTAAGTTCATGAATAATTTCCTCTACTGGATATTTACCTGTTATATTGTGTCCAGTATAGGTGTGTTCCATAAACATAAATTCACGTCTTTTGGCAAGAACACATCCTATAGCACTTCCAGCATCACCTGGATTAGGCATAATCCATACATTGTCAAAAAATCTATATGCAAGACTATTAGCGGCGCAGTTTAAAGCACAACCTCCCATTAATACTAGGTTTTTACTTGGTGTATTTTTACCAGCCCAACATAAAATATTTTGTAGAATATATTCATATACTTTTTGTACGGCGGCGGCGATATCGTAGTAATCTTGTTCAGTTGTTAAATCTGGCCTCCACCATTTACATCCACGATGTAAATTGTGTTTAAACCGTGTGCGTGGACTGTATCCTATGCCAGTAACATCTACAAATTCTTCCAATATTTCTTTAAAGAAACGGTGTGGATCTCCTAATGCAGCCATACCCATAAGAATGTACTCATGCTCTTGTGGTTTAAGTCCAATACGCTGAGTCATTGAACTGTACCACAAACCAATACTATGTGGATAATTTTGGCTATAAACCTTTGTTAGGCTGTTGTCTTTTGCTGTCCATACAGTAAGTGTTTCAAATTCACCAATACTGTCAATACATACAACGGTTGCATCAGTATAAGGACCAGTAAAGTATCCGCCCGCCGCATGACTTAAATGATGACTAACACCTCTACTACGTGGTGCAGTTGGTAAGTATTGTCGCATATATTGTGTAGGACTGGGCTTTTTTAGTAATTGATATTGTCCGGCGCTAAGTTGTCGTAATTTTTTAAGCCAGCTACGTTCATAAAAGTATATACGATCTGGGTGTCCGTATTCCAGTGCTTCCGTAATTAAATCATCATGTAAGTTTGGATCATTCTTAATTCTACTATAACGCTCACTGTGAGCAGCAAACTCTAATCCATCGTCACTGAAAACTGCCAAACTAGCATCGTGCGACATTCCTGTCCAACCCCAAGTTATCATATAAAAACCTCTAAATTATAGTAGTATTTATTGGAGTGGATGACAGGACTCGAACCTGCATGATAAGGTAAAACACTTTGGTTGTCAAGCAAAAAATTAAGTCAGGTGTTAAAATGTATAGATTCTTGCTTAAATATATGCGGTTGAACTTGTTTTCAACTCAAACAGAGAAGGAGGGTTCAAAAATGGACATTCTTAATAAAGTAAAAGCATGGGCTGGTTCACTAGCGGAAGTTGGTGTAAGTTTAGCGGCTCTTGCAATCGTACTAGAGGTACTAGGTATGGGCAATATGCCTTTCATGCCAGCAGGCCTTAGTGTCGTAGATAACGTGAGTGCAATGCTAGCATCATTAGGCGCTCAAGGCGTTATGGGATTAATTGCAATCTGGGTATTATGGTGTATCTGGGAACGCAAGTAATCTAAAACCACATATAATCGATTAGTACTTTAATAAGGTTGAAAACCCTAGATCTGGAAATCAACCTTCTTTACTTTTTCCAAAATAGTATTATTTATTGGAGTGGATGACAGGACTTGAACCTGCATAAAACGGATTTGCAATCCGTTGCGTAACCATTCCGCCACATCCACAAATTGGTCGGGGTAGTAGGATTCGAACCTACGACCTCTCGCTCCCAAAGCGAGCGCACTACCAGGCTGTGCTATACCCCGTGGCATCGGTACAGGGAGTCGAACCCCGGCTTGCGGTTTTGGAGACCGCCGTGCTACCGTAACACTTTACCGACAAAAAACCCCCTAACATTTCTGCCAGGGGGTGTATTAAAAAACTTTTATAAAAAAGTCGTGTTAAAACATCCCCCAGTTTTCTGGTGGCCAACATGGTACAAAATTCGAGTTCCAGTTTTTCATAGTTCTTTTTCCACAACTTCCACTAAATCCCCAATAGTAACAATACTATCAAGAACTTCGTCTCGTATATCAATATTAAATTCGTCTTCTATTGCCATAGTTAACTCAACTACGTCCAAACTATCCATTCCCATATCTTGTAGGGTAGAGTTAATGTCTGGTTCGTACTTGTTGTCAGTCTGTTTAGCAATAATTTTTAATACTTTTTCTAAAATTTCCATAGTTTTATTTAGTCTATTTGGAGCGGGTAAGGAGAATCGAACTCCTGTCATTAGCTTGGAAGGCTAAGGTCTTACCACTACACAATACCCGCATTTTGTATTATCCCTTGTATTCAGTAATAGTAACAAGGTAAGTGGGCTTTTTGCCCTCAGCATTCATTCCACGCTCTGCTAATGGATCCTGTGGATTAATTTTACAAACACTGATGTTTTTGCCCCAGAACTTTTTTTGCTCTGGACGGATATAACCGCTTGGTGCATTTTTACGATACCACAATGCTTTTGTACCAACTGGTTTGTCAAGCGGAATGCCATAAAGGTTCTTTTCATGAGGCTCCAGTTTACGATTATACATGTTATGCGCCAAATGAAGATTGGCAAGTTGCATAAGACTAGGGTCATCAATTACTACTGTTTCTGACATAATATATCCTTTTGCTGTCATTACAATTTATGGCGGAGGGTGTGGGAGTCGAACCCACTCAGCCCTTATCAGGCTGTACGGATTAGCAATCCGCTGCATTACCGTCCTGCCCACCCTCCAGTGGCTCCACTTGCTGGGCTCGAACCAGCGACCCAATGATTAACAGTCATTTGCTCTACCAACTGAGCTAAAGT
>Ga0255763_1004850_pt1 | contig 11096 bp, 6 predicted proteins | sample 041ome_2_FD_179963 | JGI IMG/M metagenome (GOLD analysis project Ga0255763, IMG submission 179963) | Coastal salt marsh microbial communities from the Groves Creek Marsh, Skidaway Island, Georgia - 041406US metaG (version 2) | ecosystem: Environmental > Aquatic > Marine > Intertidal zone > Salt...
GATGGCGAACGGGAACAACGCGTGCGTTTGTTTCTTTTCATTCACTCCAGTCTCCGCATCACTTCCACCTGCTCCTGAACCTCCTCCACCTTCGGGCGTTTTCATTCCTCTGCACCGCTCGAAAGCGAGCTTTCACTTTAAAGCTCGTCTGTCGTCGTGCGTTTACGTAAGAGTTTGAACAATGGGATAAATTGGAATATTCCTCTGGAGGAGTTTAGATACGAATTCGAAGTCGTTGTTTGCGTCACAAAGAAGGGCACGTGACATCGCAAATATCTGCGCTCTTTTCGCGAACGAGACGACGACAGCAACGAGAACGAATACAGAAGCCAAACTACTCTTTTTGCACACGAGAATACGAATAAGAAGAGAGAGAAAAGATGGGAGGATTCCTGCGACGAATCCAAGACGTGGACCTTCGGGAGAAAATCGTCCTCGTGCGAGTGGACCATAACGTGACGATGATTGAGTCGAAGAAAAGCGACGGTTTAACCGTCATTTCCGACGCGTTCCGGGTGGAAAGTTCGATACCGACCTTATACGCGATAATCGAACGAGGCGGGAGGCCGATTTTGATGACGCACGTGAACCGACCGAGAGATAAAAAGACGAAGAAAATCACGATGGATGAGAAAAGAGACGGGACCAAGGCGATTGCGAGATATTTGAGCGAGAAACTCGGGTGCGTGTTTGCGAGTCCGAGAGTTGCGGAGAAGACGGACGAGGCGGGAGAAGAAGAAGAGGACGACGGCGGGATCGAAATGTCGCAATTTTTTAAAGACGGAACGATGCAAACGATGATTGCGGATTTGAAAGCGCGAAGGATTGGCGGGATATACATGCCGAACGTGAGATGGTTTAGCGGCGAAGAGAGAGGCGGGGAGGAATGCGGCGCGCGATTGGCGAGGGAGATGGCGAACATGGCGGACGTGTTCGTGAACGACGCGTTCGGGTCGTGGCAGCCGCACGTGAGCACGTTTGATGTGGCAAAGTTGTTGCCGAGTTACGCCGGGTTGTTGATGCAGAGAGAGTTGGACGCGATGAGGAGAGTTTTGGAACCGGTTCGACCGTTTGTGGCGGTCGTCGCGGGATCGAAAGTGAACACGAAGATTGGGACGTTGATCAACGTGGCGAAAAAATGCGACGCGTTGATTCTAGGTGGAGTGATTTATAACGCGTATTTATCGGCGAAGTATGGAGTGAAAATCAAAGGCGTGGACGAGGAGGACGTGGAGTTAGCGAGGACGCATTTAGTGAACGCGGAAGAGGTGCAAGAGAAACTTTTGGAGTTGCCGACGTTGGTCGAATCGAAAGAAATAGACGGATGCGGATGCGTGCCGGTCGATGGGAGGTGCACAACCATGCCGAAAGAGTACGACGCCATTCGCTTGGTGCACGTAAAAGACATGAAGCCTGGGAATGAATACTCATTCATCAACGATGTCGCTTCGATTTCGTACTCAGACGAGAAGATTGTCCAGGCGGTGAGAACGGCAAAGACGATTTTAGTCAATGCGGTTATGGGATACACTTCGAAAGGCTTTCACGAAGGCACCGTTGGGCTAGACGAGCTCATTCACAACAACACAGATAGTTCATCGCCGGCGAACGTCTTTTTTGGCGGTGGTGATACTCTCCAAGAGTTCAAATCCTTATCGCCGGGAAGTTATCTCAACGCTCTGGAAAATCCTCAAACGTATTTGTTCACCGGAGGCGGGACGGTGTTGAAAGTCATCGAAGTAGGCGAGGCTGGAAAGTTAGACATTGTTCGAGTCTTGACCGAAGAGGAGGACGAAGACGAAAGAATACAAGACAAAAATAAAACGTCGTCGCTCACCGACGCGGATTTATACGACGACGACGACGACGTCGACGAAAAGCGAGAAGATCGAAAGGGAGATAAAGAAAACGTCCTCGTCGCGAAAATAAAACAACCCGAATGCAACGCCGACCGCGTAAACTGCGATTGCTCGGATCTCAACGCGCACTACCCGCACCAGCGCTTGTAATTATAAAATAATTTGTATCATCGTCAATTTTTGTGTGCGCGTGTTATTCTCGTTTGTGTTATTCGTATTCGAGAGTAACACTCGTTAAAAGCTTCTCTCTCATCAAATCTCTCGAGACTTCTTTCGCTTCACATTTTTTGCCGCAACGGCTGCGTTCGACGTATGATTTTAAAAGAGGAAAAGGACCCCCTTTCTTTCGACGACGACGACGACGACGAAGACAAAGACAAAGCGCCGTCGCCGTTACCAGCGGTGATAAGCAGTTACCCGGAGGAAGACCCGAACGATTCGGACTTGTACGAGATCGAAGGCTACCCGGTCGACGCGGAACCGATTTCTTTGGATTTTTGCGAGAAGTTGCTCCTCGTTGGCCGTTACCGACAGAGCGGCGTGATGGCGTATACGATTTATAAAACGCATCAAAAAGGAAAATACGCGTCCGCGTTTCCAGAACGAGAGAAAGGAAGAAACGTGAATGTCGTCAGCATGGCAGTTTGGATCCAGTGTAAGTTCAAAACGACCGGATTGACGACGATAGAGGAAGATTTAAGGGTGTTGTGTGAGGATGGATTTTTAGAGGCGAAACGAGGAGGAGGAGGAAAACGATTCGGACGACGACGGGAGGAGAAGGAGGAGGAGGAAGAAAAAGAAGAGGAAGAAGAAGAAGCGCGAAAAAGAGAAAGAGCGGCGCACGACGAAGTCGGGATCGAGTTTAACAACGAGAGCGAGCGGATGGTTCTGGACAAATGTCCGAGAGTTTTACGATTGCTTTGGGCGAAATTGAAGTGGGAGGAAGACGCGGACGCGCCACCGGATTTGACTTTGGCCGAGCAAAGCGAGCGGAGAAGGAAGGAATATCTCGACGCTGGCGATTTGGAAACGAGGAGGAGGAACAGAGGAGAAGAACAAGTGAAAGAGGTGGAGAGAGTTTTGTTGAAGTACGTGTTGAGTTACGACGAGGAAGGGAGGAAGGTTGACTTCGACGAGGATGATGATGATGAAGAAGAAGAAGATAAAGAAGAAGAAGAAAACGTGGACGTCTGCGGCGGCGAAAGAGAGAGTAAAAAAGTGCCCGTCACGGATCAAGCGTCGTGGCTGTACGCGGTGGAAATTCTCGCCAGAGAAAGGAGTGCGCCCGAATACGCTCAGGAGTGGATAGAGAAACGGTACGAGCGTGGTGGTTGCAGTCGAGAGGCGTACGAGTGCATATCGAGGGACATCGGGGACGTGATCGAGCCGAAGATTGTCAATGTGCGGGTATCATATAACGGAGGGAACGTGAAGACAGAGCAGATTGTGACGAGGAAAAGCGATGGGAAAAAGATTATGCGACGGGTGCAGACAGATAAGAAGCCAACGCCGAAAGATGTGTATTATCTTCACGAGGAAGAGGAGAGGAAGAAGAAAAAGGAGAAAAAGACGACGGGAAACAAAGTAACGGCGAAACAAGAACCATCAATGCAAACGCGCTCGAAACCATCGCGCCTGACCACCCCACCGTCGTCCTCGTTTAACGAAATGATTAAAGCGGAAGTGAACTACAGTTCGGCAGGACTTCCTATCAAAATAGCATCCGGCGTTGCCATCCTTGGCGTGGGATACTCGATTCTTACCGAAACGTATCGTCTTTTTCGCAGAGTAGGAGGAAAGAGATAAATCGCGCACACAGGTAGCACACACATTAGATTTGGAAAGTAGAGGGTATGTTATTGCTTTTAGAGCGGCTGCGCAGTAGTTAATTTAAGCACGATTTTGAAAAAGAGAAATGAAATGTTTATCTTCAAATTTTTATAGGAACTTTTGCATTAATAACTTTTGCTTCAATAATATTTAAATATGTACATATGTTCCTTCTCAACTCAAGGCGCAAAATTCTATGAACTTTTTTAGTTCATATTCGCCCAGGCCGGATACTTGGACATCGGCGCAGCCGCACCTTGCGCGGTGAACGCCGCGGCGGTGAAACCGACAATGATCAAAGTCAAAACCCAACCAGCGACGGTCTTCATCAAGATGAACCAGTTAATACCGCCAACACCTTCCAAGCAGGCGACGCCGACAGTGGCACCGACTTGGCAGTGAGTCGTGGACAACGGCCAGCCGAGACGAGAACCCATGATAATAACCATGGCGGCGCCGAGCTCGATGCAAATACCTCTGGACGGGGTCATTTTGCAAATCTTGCCGCCCAAGGCGTGCAAGATCTTGTAACCGTACAAGGCCAAACCAATCACGATACCGAACGCACCCAAAGACAAGATCCAGTAGGAATCATCGCCCATCGGCATCTTCTTCTTCACGCCACCAGCTTTGTAAATGGTGACGATAGCGGCGAACGGACCGACAGAGTTGGCGACGTCATTCGCGCCGTGGGAGAAGGCATCTAAGCAAGCAGTTAAAACTTGTAACGGTCTCAACGCCAATTCGGTCTTTTCGTCGAAGACTTCGGCGTTGGCGTGGATCGCGGCAACAATTTCATCTTCAGCCGCCAACTGCTCGTTGTCGTGGTTCAAAGAAACAGCCAAGTGATCTGCGACGGCGTAGTACATTCTTGCCGGGATGCCAAAGACACCTTTTTGGATCACTCTCGGTTGCTTTTCCGGGAAGTCGGACGGCTTCTTGAACATGCCCGAACCAACACCGCCACCTTCGGCTCTTTCCAATTGAATTCGCTCCCAGTCGGCTTCAATCTTTTTGAACAAGATCGGGTTAACGACAAGGAAGGCAAAGAGGCCGACGCCGCCGCCCATACCAAACGCCCAGGCCATGCACTCATTGATCGACATGACGTCCAATTCCAAAAACTTCGCGCCTTTGTAGACGATGAAGAAGGTGTTGATAACGACGGTTACCATCGCCATGACCGGGAACAAGTATCTCGCAAGGTTGTAGGAGTTCGCTTGTCTCAACACCAAAGTTCTGATCACCAAAAACAAGGCAAACGCGAAAGCGCCGGAAACAATCGGAGAGAGCAACCACGAGCAGACAATCGCGGCAACACCTTTAACGTACGGAAATTCGTCAACTTTTTCTGACCAGATGACGCACTTTTGACCTCTGGTGACCAAAGTCATGCCAATCATGCCGCCGACGCAAGAGTGCGTCGTCGAAACCGGCATCTCCAAATACGACGCCAACACCAACCAAATACTCGTCGCGGCCAACACGCACATGCAACCGTACATCATAATTGCCGGATCGTTGGTAAAGCATTTGTAATCCGCGATCCCTTTACGGATCGCCTCGGTCACGTGAGAACCCATAAATAAGGCGCCCGTGAATTCGCACACGGCGGCGAGCATAATCGCCATCTTAATCGACACCGCGCCGGAGCCGACCGAGGTCGCGAACGCGTTCGCGACATCGTTCGCGCCGATGCCAAACGCCGTGCAAAAGCAGAGCAAAGCGCCGAGGACGACAACTGTTGTTGTTGTTGTTGAAAGAGAAAGAGAAAGAGTTGGTGGTTAGTTTTTTTTCGTGAAAAAATTTTGCCTTTTTCTGGCTGAAATTTCAAGCCGCCGCCAAAAAATATTCCTTTTTGGGTCTGGAATATTCCTCTCGTGCTGGCTTTATATTCCTCAACAGACGCGTTTCTCTCTCTCTCTCTCTCTCTCTCTCTCTCGATTTTGATCGATTAAAGCATATCAAACGAGAGAGAGACGGTGGCAGTGCATCGTCGCTGTTCTTCTGAGAGGCGTTGTTTTATGCTCGCGGTGGCGTGCGGCGCGCGAGGTGCGAACGCATCGTCGATAACGAGAGAATCCCGAGACGCATTGGAAAAGTTCTCGAGGATAAAACAAAGAAAGAAGAGAATATAAAACAAAAGAAGAAGAAGACGCACTCCATTCGAAATCGTGCAAGTGGTCGTTGTTCGAGGTGAAGTCGAAGGACAACAAGTGACGACCAGCCGTGGTTAACGCGTCAGTGGAGGACATTTTGTATGTGTGTGTATGTATATATGCTGTTGCGAGAATATATGTTCACAGAGTGACGACTTTGAAACCGCGTTTGAATTTTTAAACGAAAATCTCCGTGGCTAATATGTTTTGCTTTTTGCTTTTTTTCAACCACCCGGATTTTTGCTTTTTTTCAAAACAACCCACCGACCGTAAATGTTGTGTGTTCTTGTTTCTGTTGGGGCTGCTTTCTTTTAGAGGAGGGAGGATGCATTCAGAGTTAATATAGTATATGTGCTCGAGATCTGTGGTATACGAGGAGTTGGTGTTGGCTTTTTATTACACGAAATACGCCTAAACGCGAGGAGGCGCCGTTGAAACGTAAAGGTACTATTACTCGTGCTACCTAGTAGATATTACCGCGCGTAATTAGAAGTCGTGGGAGTTGTTATCGTTGTCGTTGTATTCGTCGACGCGCGTTTGGTCGTGTACACTTTACTCGCGCCGCGACGTTTGGAATGCGTCCACTTTCCAGATTTACTCCCATAAACGCTCCACCGTTGGTTCAACCAAATGCACCCGTATTTGCACGCAAACATCCGCCTTTGACGTAACTCGATGATGAAACAGAAATAGATGTTCAAAATCATCGGTATTATGGCGTACACGGAGAGTATCGAGGAGACGCAGGTTGGATTTAAAATCTCTCCGAGGATGACCATGCACGCGTGGCGTTCGGCTCGAATAGGCCATAACGCCGAGGACATGCGGAACATGACTACTTTCAAAACGATCAACACCGGCATGATGACATTTTCGAGCTGTTTATTACCAGATGGCAAGAAACTGAGCAAAATTCTTGACACTACGTTAATCGCTTCTCGGTGTCGCACATAAAATTTCGGGTTGAAGTAGTTCATATAACACAACGCCGGGAGCGTGCAAATCGCCACAAACTTTTTGAACAACTGAGTACAAGTAGACGGGAAGAAGATGATACCAAACAACTGATTCGCGCGATAAAATCGCACGTAAGCGATGAACATTGCCAATGAGTAGAACAAGTGCACGAACAAATCAGTTGAGATCTTCTCCGTTGAATCTTCGTGAACGTAAAGCTTTTCCATTTCCGGTTCGTCGAAAGATAAAATCGCCAAACCTGCTACGTAATCAGCCAATCGATGCCACGCGTTTTGAACTTGGGTGATTCGTGCACGTGCTGCGGTTTCGATATGAATCGCACAAGTCGACAATTTCATCCTTATCCTACTTTTTCGTCGATGAGGCAAAAAGCAATCATTCAAAAAAGAATCTGCGCATCGCGGAGGACTTCCGTCTTCTCTCGACTGGAACTCGCTCGATCCACGAACTTCCTTTTTCTCATTATTCTCTTCTTCTTCTTTATTCGCGCGCGCCGTGGGTCTATTCAGCGCATTCATCCTTTCGCGCCGAATGTGCGAAAAGTGTCGGTCGCAAACTTCTCGAACGACGTGATCGCAAGAGGAAAGCACCATCGCGAGCTCTAAAGAAAGACGCACGCCTTCATTGTTTTCTTCCAATAATACATCGATGTCGCCTTCGTCGGTATCCGCGACTGGGGCAGTCGTGATGAAAGCAAAGTCTGTAGATTTCGATGATTTTGCGATATCTTTAACAAAATTTGTTTTCATATCGTCAATGATACCCGACGAATTGCCGCACACTTCTTCGTAAGCGTCCGTCCAGCACGACAACGCGTCTTGCGTAAAAAGGCGATGTTTCATAGCAATCGAGGTCAAATATTGGTCTACGATAGCTTTCGAAACGTTCCAAAACACATTCAGTGCACTTTGCACGCAGCGCTGCACGTATACGTGTTGCAAACTGCCTCGTAGTTCATGCCCGGATGAGATATCTCTCGACGTCTCGCCCTTTGAATTTTTCAGCGTGAAGAAAGCGCGCACGTTTTCCTCTCCCAATAAAAAGAGTTCCAAGACCAGCGGCGAGGAATGCGCGAATACGTCCGATGAAGCCACGTGTAACGCGCATTCTTTCGATCCGTTAGGTAGAGTGACCATTGTTGTAGCACTTCCGAATATATCGGAATCACCACCATGAATAATAACCATCTTGACGAGATTCGATGAGCCCGATAAAGAGGCGCTGTGGAGGTACGTCTTACACGTCGTCGCCAGAGCTGTGTGCGCTTTTCTCGAGAGCTGAAATTCTTCGAGCGCGCGTTTTTGTGCCTCGAATAAACGCTCGGCGGTATACGAGAAGCTATTCCGCAACGACCACGACGTGATATCCTTTACCATTTCCCGAAACATCGGTCGTTCAAAGCTTTCAGAGCGAAAGTCTTCGGCAAAAATCGTCTCGAGGTGCGTTCGAAGGGACCGAGCCACTCTCGGACTCAAGGAATGCACCTCCGTGATGAACGATTGAATCTCATCCGCAACTTTTTCGTCTGGCGTCAAAATTGTCGTGAACCGATCATACGCAGGCTTGCCAACCAGATCTGGATGCGTTGAATCTTCATCGCTCCAGACGAGATCGACGGAGAGAACGCCCTCCGCGTAATCTTGCGGCACCGAAAAACATAACACCGAACTATCGCTTTCGACTCGGCGCAAAGACTTCACATCCTTCAGAATTTGACCGTTAATCCGCACGTGTGCGACCACGTTCTCCGCGATATTGCTTATGCGAAACAAATTGCCTTTGTTTTCATGCTGTTGATGTCCTTTCTTATGATTATTAATTGTGTTCTTCTTTTTATTCCTACTCGGATTGGTACAAATCACGAACGGAGCGTTCCATGGCGCTTCCAAACTTCTTCCGAAAGAAATCATTTTCGTGTTTTTTTCATCCGAAACTGTCCATTTTCCGTTCTTTCGAGTCGCCGTTTGGTTCCGAAACGTGACGCTGGCGTCGACGTCGTCCAAAGTTCGATCTGCGTCGACGACTTTTTGGGCAAGTTCTCGCGCGTTTATTTCTACGCTCGACCCCCCATTCTTCGGGCGCACTATGTCTGGAAATACGGCATCCACGGTAAGTTTAGTGCATCCCGGCTCAGCGCAAACGCGAATATGCGCGGCATCTTTAAAGATCTGACGAATTCCGTTACCAACTGCGGGAGAGATATCCGCCGGCGTACGATTTGAAATTTTAATCTCTGCGCGAGAGACGTGCGCGTCGGGGAAGTTGGTCATTTTGTCCGCGTACAATTTTTGTTGCTGTTGCTGTCGTTCGAAGAAATCGTCTACGTCGCCAGAATACGTATCGCTGCCAATCTCTTCCAAATGTTTTCTTGCTCCCTCTTGCACGATGTTAAAGTCGCCTCCCGTGCTTTCCCCTTCCGCATCTTTACGTAAGTTCGTTCTGCTGCGATTTTGTAACGTCCCCGTCGTAAAGTCGTAAGAGAAGAGTCCAAGAACGTTACCTTGCGGACGAATTGGTTCTCCTGCGCTATCAAAATCGTTTAAGTACGCGTCGTCGTGCTCTTCCATGCCTGGAAACGCAAAGTCGAGAACATCAAAACCGCGCATGGTGCTTTGCCCTTTTTGTTGTCCCTGTTGTTGGTGTTGTTCATGATGATTTTGCTCTTGTCGCTGATACTTGTGGTGCTTCGTGTTGTCGTTGTTTCCATACGTATTCGAATCATCGCTGGGTTCTTTCCTAATTAACGAGGTGCTTTTCGAATTGCTCGTATTTGAGTTCCTTTGCTGTTGTTCTCCTTGCTCCAGCTGGTCTTGCCGCTGCGAAAGCTTCGTCGTCGTCGGATTACTTTTGGCCTGCGCGATCAACGCGTCCAACGGCACGTGCTGCTGATACCCTTCGTCATTTCTGTTGAATGACGTCATTTCGCTTCTATCTGCATTCAACCCACTTCTTTTCGCCATCGCTGCCATCATCGAAGACCCTACCCCGTTGACGCCGTTCGGCGCTCGCACTTTCGCCAACTTTGACAGCGAGAGCGCGCACGCCCTCCTCTTATCTTTAAACTCCTCGATCGAGTGAAACCTCGTGCACTTTTGGCAAAACCTTTGCAACATTCCTTCGTGAAAGACCTCGTCCATTTTCAAATGCATCTCGCACACTTTCGATCGTTTCCCGTACACGCGCTCGCACATCATTTCGCACTTGTCCACGCGACAGCGGACGAGTTTGTCCTTGATGTTCGCGACGGAAGAGGACGACACTTTCGCGCTTCCATTTGCAGAAGAGCCGCCCCCATTTCTATTTTTATTATTATTATTATTCCTCCTCGTCTCTCTCTTTCCGTCTTCATTCGACGCGACGACGGTGATATTTTTTCCTTTTTGCTGCTGCCCAATCAAAAACCTCCTCTCGTCCGCTTCTTTCTCCCTCGCGCCTCTCGAGACACCCACGAAGAGCGGGTTGTTCTTCGTGGTGTTGAGGTCAAACAGCGACAACTTCTCCTCCTCCTCGTCGTCGTCGAGACGTTGTTTCTCCCGTTGTTTCTCGTCCGCTCTTCCAAACGCGGAGGAAGAGGAGGATAATTTTTTCTCCTCCTCCTCCTCCTCGGGGATCCCCCACTCTTCTTCACCCCCGGAGGAAAACGAATCCATCTCGTGCTTCATTCGTCCGACGCAGCGCACTTGGTCCCACTCGTACTCGTCCACCTCCCAGGAAGGCGAGGAAGAGCCTTTATTCTTCTTCGTCTTTGTCTTCTTCTTCTTCTTCTTCGAGTTTTGAAGGTGGTTTTGAAGGAGGAGCGTTGCCATCTCGTCCTCCATTTTTCTGTTGCGTTGGTGGGAACGACGAGAGAGTTTTTGGAAAATGACGTAAAACTGGGGGAAACTATTAGAGAAAAAAGAAATATCGAGGCCTTTTGGGACGTGTCGTCCAATTAAATTCAAGCTCTACGTAAACCCTAGTGTAGGACAACGCGCTCCTCTTCTCCTCTTTCTTCCTTTTCGTCGTCAGATTTTTATTCACAGAAGAGAACACTTTGTACAGATATGGCTGCGAACAACGCTTCCGCCGCGCATTCGCGCGGTTGGTATTCTCATCACCACTCGGTTAAAAGCGCGAGGACGACGACGAGGACGACGACGACGTGTTCTTCGTGTTCTTTGTCTTCTTCTTCTTCTGCCACACAAACCACCGGTGTGAGAAGACGACGAGGAGAAATCATCGTCCCGAACGCCATCATCCAACGAAAAGCCGGCTCGAACTATTCCGAAAC
>Ga0255763_1004879_pt1 | contig 11047 bp, 12 predicted proteins | sample 041ome_2_FD_179963 | JGI IMG/M metagenome (GOLD analysis project Ga0255763, IMG submission 179963) | Coastal salt marsh microbial communities from the Groves Creek Marsh, Skidaway Island, Georgia - 041406US metaG (version 2) | ecosystem: Environmental > Aquatic > Marine > Intertidal zone > Salt...
ATTGGTAAACCTCGGTAATGCAACTGGCCATCCAAGTAGAATTATGGACGGATCTTTTGCAAACCAAGTGTTGGCGCAAATACATTTATTCAAACAGGGTTTTGCTAATATCAATGACGAAGATAGAAAAGCAGAAATGATTACTGTAGAAGTTCTTCCTAAAAAACTTGATGAAGAGGTTGCCTCGTTGATGGTTGCTGGTTTTGGAGGTGTAGTAACTAAGCTGACCAAAGATCAAGCTGATTACATCAACGTTCCTCAAGAAGGTCCATTTAAAGAAGAAAGCTACAAATATTAGTCTTAATTTGTGCAATTATGGGCATAATTGCCCATAATACGCACTATGAATTTAATCAAAATTATATTTAGTTTGCTAATCTTGGCTTCTTTATCTAGCTGTGGTGTAAAAGGCCCATTAGTTAATTCATACGTTGTTACGAAAATACAATGAATACATTTAAATACATAGGTGGCAGCCTGCATTGTGAAGGCGTTAATCTTTCAGCACTTGAAGAAAAACATGGCACGCCTTCATATATTTATTCAAAAAAAACTATAGAAGAGAATGCTAAAGCATATGTAAGTTCATTTACAGATAATAGAAACCTCGCCTGTTTTGCAGTTAAATCACTTAGCAACCTATCAATATTAAAAATTATTAAAGATGCGGGTTGTGGGTTTGATATTGTTTCTGGTGGAGAACTTCACAGGGTCTTATCTATTGGCGCAGAACCAAAAAAAATTATTTTTTCTGGGGTAGGCAAAACAAAGAATGAGATTCAACAAGGAATTAATAGTGGCATTTTATCTTTTAATGTTGAGTCTGAGTCTGAGCTATACAGAATCGAAAAAATTGCAGAGGGCATTGGATCTCCAGCATCTATTTCAATAAGAATCAATCCTGACATTGATTCGGGCGGGCATGACTATATAACTACCGGTAGAAAAGGTGACAAATTTGGAATTTCTGACACCAGAAAGGTTGTTGATTTGTGCAAACATGCTCACCAGTCAAAAAATCTAAAAATAGTTGGACTTGCCTGTCACATTGGATCGCAAATTTTAGATCTTGACGGGTTTATGAAATCAGCTGATAAAATTTTTGAGTTAGCAGATGAGTTAGCAAATTTTGATATTTCACTAGATTTTTTAGATCTTGGAGGAGGTTTAGGTATTTCATATGAAAATGAAGTCCCACCTTCACCTTTAGATCTTATCTCATGTCTTGAAGATAAATTTAAAAACAGAAAAGAAAGATTAATACTAGAGCCCGGCAGAAGTATATCTGCAAATGCAGGGGTTCTTCTAACCAAGGTTGAGTACATCAAAGATAATTTCTTGATTGTTGATGCTGCTATGAATGATCTTTTAAGGCCCTCGCTCTATAAAGCTCATCATGATGTATGCAATGTAGAAGATAAGAAAGATAATTTAAAAAAATGGACAGTTGTTGGTCCAGTATGTGAATCATCAGATTTTCTAGCAAAGAATGCATCTCTTGATGTGTATGAGGATGATTTAATTGCTGTTAAAAATGCTGGTGCTTATGGTTTTGTTATGGCATCAAATTACAACTCAAGACCTAAAGCCTGCGAAATTCTTATCGACGGAGATCAGTCTAAGATTATTCGACAAAGAGAAACTCTTGATGATCTTCTTGAAAAGGAAAAGATTGAAAATGATTAATTTTGATAAGATGCATGGCAATGGAAATGATTTTATTGTCATAAATACAATAGAAAATACTTATAAATTATCAAAATCAAAAATTAAAAAGCTATCAGATAGAAATTTTGGCATTGGTTTTGATCAAGTGATTTCAATTGGCCCTCCTACAAAGGATAGTTTTGATTTTTCAATAAGATTTTTTAATGCTGATGGCGGTGAAGCTTCAATGTGCCTTAATGGAATAAGGTGTGCTGCTTCATATATCTGGCGTAATAATTTTGCTCCTAAAAAATCCATTACTTTTAAAACTAAAAACAGGCATGTGTTATGTGAGCCTTTTAATAATCAAGTAAAAGCATTATTAGAAAAGCCATCAGCATATATCGACACCAAGCTTTATTCAAAACTTTCAAAATTAATTTCAGATAAATTTGATTTGGTGAATGCAGGAAATATGCATCTTTGTATTAAAGCATCTTCAATAAAAAATAAAGATTTAGATTCGATATATAAAAATCTTGAAAAATTAATAAAGCCTTTTGGGTTTAATTTATCTATATACAAAGTTTCAAAGAATATTGCTGAAATGAGAACTTATGAAAATGGCGTTGGTGAAACATTTTCTTGTGGCTCAGCTGCTTTAGCAGTTACATCTTTGTGTATTAAAAATAAATTTAAGACCATATCTCCTGGAGGAGAGCTAAATTTTATTAATAAAAATAATGCTAATATAGAAATGATGGGACCAGCTAAATATATATATTCAGGAAATATAGATGTCTAAAAAATTAGATTCGAAAGATGTTGAATTATTTTTACTCGATAATATAGATTTTTTTGAATCAAGAGAGTCTCTTCTTAGCGAGATGAAATTTAAAGATTCATCAAGCTCTGCATCATCTCTGCTTGAACGACAAATTAATAAGCTCAGAGATGAACAGAAAGATTTAATGGATCTTTTAACTTCTTTTATTCAAACAGCACAGTTAAATGAAGATTTATTTAACAAGTCAAAAGAGCTGACTTTATCTATTCTAGAAGCTTTAGATAAGAATGAGATTATAAATACTGTTCAAAATGATTTTAAGAAAAGTTTTAACGTAAATAACTGTCAATTAGATTTTTATTCAAATTCAGAAATAGATGATATTGAACAAAAGACTGGTATGTCTTTTCATAAAGGTGCTATTCATTGTGGATCTTTTTCCAATGAAAAAATGGAGTTCTTATTTAACGATAATAAAGTTGAATCATTGGCTATAGCTGTTTTGGTGAATAAATCTGAAATAGGTTTACTTAAGCTTGGTAGCTATGAGAGAACTAGATATCTTGGAGATGAGGATACGACTTTTATAGAATATATAAGAGATATCTTAGAAAAAAAATTCCAATCGATTGACAGCCTTAATGCCTGAAAAATATTTTGTTAATAAAGACATAGAGCTTTATATAAACTATATTTCTGAAGTTAAAAATCTTTCAAAAAATACCTCTAGTTCTTATCAAAGAGATCTAAAAAAACTATCTAAATATTTACAGTCTATAAATATATCGACCTACTATGGCATCGATGATTCAGTATGCTCTGGATGGCTTGGAAGTCTTTATGCTTTAGAAAATAATCCTAGAAGCATCCAAAGACATCTTTCATCTGCAAAAGGTTTTTTTAAATTTCTTAAAAAGAATTCATTAATTGATTCATCGCCCTTTGATCTCATTACAGCACCAAAGGCCCCCAGTTATCTGCCTGAGGTGTTATCACCTGAAGATGTAAGTCAGTTACTCAATTTTAAACCAACTGATTCTATTGAAATGCGTGATCTGGCAATTGTTGAATTAATGTACTCATCAGGATTAAGGGTTTCAGAGGCTGCAAATATTAATTTAGAGGACTTTGAGGAAGAAATGTCTTTTCTAAGAGTTTTGGGCAAAGGATCTAAAACCAGGTTGGTCCCAATTGGTAGGTATGCGAAGGCCGCTATAGAAAATTGGATTTTAGAACGTTCTAAGTACTCTGATAAATCTAGTGCCCTGTTCATAAATTTAAAAGGGTCAAGATTAACAGTTAGGAGCATACAATTAAGATTAAAAAGATTAGCATTAAAGCAAGGTCTGCCTCCAATTCACCCTCATATGTTAAGACATAGCTTTGCCACTCACATGTTAGAATCCAGCGGCGATCTCAGAACTATACAAGAATTATTGGGACACAGCTCATTATCTACAACCCAAATATATACGAAATTAGACTATCAACATCTTGTTAAGATCTATGATCAAGCGCATCCAAGGGCGAAAAATGACTAATGAAATTAAGATGATTACCTTTGATCTTGATGATACCCTTTGGGACAACAAACCCACAATAACCAATGCGGAAATTGAAACTAGAAAATGGATTGAAGATAGGGTTGGTACTATTGATTGGGGGGGCTTAAATGAATTTCTTCAACTTAGAGAAACTCTGATAAAGAAAGATAGAAGTATCGCATGGGATATAAGTAAACTTAGAATTGAGATTTTTAAAGAAAAGATGAAGGGCCTTGCACCTGCTGATGACAAAACAAAAATTGCAGAAGATGCATTTGCCTATTTTCTTAAAAAAAGACATGAGATTGAATTATTTCCCGGCGTGGAAGATGCTCTGAAAGCTCTATCAAAAAAATATATGCTTGGAGTTCTTACTAACGGCAATGCAGATATTTATAAACTATCAATTGGAGAATATTTTGAATTTTCAATTAGCTCTCTTGAGGCACAAGATAGCAAACCCAATAAACCTCATTTTGAATTAGCTAAGAGCTATCTTCCCAATCTTAAATATAGTGAAATGCTTCACATAGGAGATCATCAGATTAATGATGTTTTTGGTGCACATGCTCTTGGTATAAAGGTCTTATGGTTTAATAATACGGAAGCTCTGTGGGAGCAAGATTTTGAAAAACCAGATCAGTTTTACGATTGGCATAGTTTAGCGAAAATTATTGAGGAAAAATATGAGTCAAGATGAACTTTCAAAAGCCATAATTAATATTCTTAAAAAAGAAATGGGTTCTGTCAAAGATATCTTGCCCTCTGATCTTTTACAAAACTTACAAAAAGTTATTGGGCCTGAAACAGAAAAGCTAATTGAAAAAAGTGGTTATGTTTCTAAATCAAAATACACAGCTTTAGAAAAATTGGCTGATAACTTAGAAAAAAGAATAATTGATCTTGAGAATAAATCTAAAGAGTAACTATATACTTTGATAGCTCTTTTATATCACTTTCAGAAAGTGCTGCTGCTTGAGCATACATAAGTGCGCTTTGCGGGCCTCTTTCAATATTATTTTTATATTCATTGAGAGCTGCTGCAATATAGTCACTTTTTTGACCCTTGAATGAAGGCCCAATTCCACCCTCGCCTTTTGCACCATGGCATGCAATACAGCCAGCATAAAGCTTTGCTCCTTTGGATGCAGTACCTGTGTCCGCAATCATTGCAACTTCGCCACACTCTTGGCCTTCAACGCAAATATTTACATTGAGATGAATCCTTTCTATGACAGATTCGTCATACTTTTTGCCATTAAAAAGAAATATTGCGCATAAGGGTAAAATATATAAGTAGTATTTATTTTTCATATTATTCCTAAGAGTTTGGTCTTTGAAGCTCTATAACGTAATCAGTAACTTTAAGCATATCTGCAAAAGATCCTCTATTTTCTATTATGTATGTTCCGTCTACAACTATCATCGGAGTAGCTGTTAACATCATTTGTCTTGCTTGCTTTGCATCACGATTTATTTTTTGATTAATAGCAAAAGATTTTAAATATTTTTCTGTTATTTCTGGAGCTACTTCAAATTTAGATAGAAAATCTTTAACGCTGCTTTCTCGCTGCAGCATATTACCTTCTTTATGCATAGTAACAAATACTGCAGCATGAGTTGATGGATCTAAATCTAAGGATTCTATAGTGTAGTAAAGTCTTGCATGAAGCCTATGAACTGGTGCCCAAGAAACTGGCATTTTTCTGAATTTAACATCAGATCCAAGTTTTGCTTTCCATGCATTTACTGCGGGTTCGAACGAATAGCATGCATAGCATCCATACCAAAAAGATTCTGTTACCTCAACAATGCCATCTTTTTTAACAGGCAATGGATTATCAATTAATTTGTAGTCTCTACCAAGCTTATATTCAGCACTGATAGAAATAGTAAAAATTGCTACTAACGAAAAATGAAGTATCTTAGAAAAAATGCTCATCATTTATATAGTCCATGCATGTAATTTGCTAGTGCATCTATCTCATTGTCAGTAAGGTTTTCAGCTATAGACTGCATAACCAAAGATTGTTCTCCAGCATTTCTTTCTTTTGACCTATAGGCTTTTAGTGATGAAACTAAATATCCTACTTGTTGACCTGCAATCGAAGGATAGTTTGCTAAGTTATTACCATCGCCATAAACGGAATGACATGAGGTGCACGCAGGTATTTGCTTTTTAATGTCTCCAAACCTGTACAACTTGGTTCCAAGCTCAAGCAATTCAACATCATTTTTTGCCTGACCTCCAGTAGATATATTTGAGCTATAAAAAGCTGCTATATCCAATAAATCTTTGTCGTTCAAAGACTGTAAATATGGAGTAACTGTCATCATCAATGCATTATTCCTTTCACCACTTTTAAAATATTTTAACTGTTCGTATAAATATTTTTCATTTTGTCCTGCTAGCTTAGGCCAATCAGTATTCATGCTATTACCATCGGCACCATGACACGCAACACATGACTCAACAAGAGATGAACCAGCAGAAGCATCTCCAGACTCAAACCCTTGAGGCATGTCTTCCGGGCTAAGTGATTTTTCAGCTGCATAGGTATTAAACGCAAAACCAAAAGAAGCTATTAATATCAAAAATGATTTCATAAAACTAAATAAGTGTGTCTTTGTGATGTGTATTATAAACATAGGTTGGTATGATATAAACGATTAAATGAAAAACCTTTTTAAAGATACAAAATTCATGCTTGGGGTAACCAAGTATAAAAATCTACCAGAAGATGTAGGTGATGAGATTCTTTTGGCAGGAAGGTCTAATGCTGGAAAGTCGAGCGCTCTTAATGCGTTAACAGGCAACCCAAAATTGGCAAGAATTAGCAAGACTCCAGGAAGAACAACTGAGATAAATTTTTTTGAAGTGAATGACTCTCTTAAGTTAGTAGACTTACCAGGATACGGTTTTGCGAAATCTAGCTCATATAAAAGAAAAGACTGGGCTCCTCTTCTAGAGGAATACTTTGCAAGAAGAAAGTCTCTAAAAGCTGTTGTTATTTTTATGGATATCAGACACCCGCTAAAAGATCGTGATAAGGATATGATTGCCCTTTGTAATAGTGAGAATGTTCCTTTCATACCCGTATTAACTAAAAGCGATAAACTCTCCAACAATCAAAAAAATAAAGCCCTTTCTCAAGTAAATAAAAATATGTTTAGTGTCGAAGCTATAACAGTATCTTCAAAAGATATCATCGGTTTTGACAAGCTATCTAAGGAAATACTAAAATTTTCAAGTGCTTGAATACCAAAAGCAAGATTGCGAACTAACCGTTAAAGAAGGCTTAGAATGCTATTACCAATCTTTTCCTGAATCAAAAGAAATACTTAAAGACAGCCCTGGGTCTGGATACCTTTTGCGCGACCATGATTGTACTCATGTAATTTTTGGCCTTGATATATCAATTGATCAGGAAGCAATACTAGATACATGGGTCTTATGGGGCACTTCTTATAAATGGAAATATCTTCTAGGCTATGCAAAGCTTCCACAAATCAAGGATCTTCAAAAAAGACTGATGAGTGAATTAGGAATCAGGGGGTTTCTAGGTCTATATTGGAATACTATAGCCATCAAAAGAAAAGTTTTCTTTCGGACTCGTAAAATGAAAAAGAAATGGCCTTTCCAGATGCCTGAGGAATATTTAGGTATGAAAATATCTGAGCTAAGAGAGATCCATGGCATCAAGGTACTTTCAGCAGAAGAATTAAATTACATACCAACCAAGTGGTCAGGCTCTATAAATAGTTAGAAATTCTATCTATAAAAGAGTCAAAGTAATCTGACTGTGCTTGTGATGAGGCATTTCTGCTTGCCAAGGTCATATAGAATACTCCCTTTGGAATATTGCCACTATTAATAAAAGCAGCTCCAATATAAAAATTTGTCATTGTTAAAAGGTTAGCGTACTCACTTCTTTCTTTTGCATAAATTTTATAATTTTTTTCCAAATTAACTATTTCTTGATATTGACCGAGATTGAATAAAGCAGCGATAAGCATGCTAAAGCTTGTAACATGATACTCATCATTAATTTCTTTTTTATTTAAGGCGGCCTCATTAGAGAACTTATTAAAGAGCTCTACGCTTTCTTTGTAGTCTTTCATATAGAACTTAATTACAGCCTTTTGATAAAGAAAATATTCATCTTTTTCGAGATTTTCATTTGCAATTTTTAATGCCCTTTCAAACTCATTTCTTTTCATTGCAGCAATTAGCTTGTTGTATTGATTAGCACCACTATTTAGCAGTACGTTTTTTTCTTGAGCCATTAAAAAAGTAAATCTATGTAAAACGTCTCTATGAACAACTGGTTCGTTGTTAATTTGAGTTGGCTCATATTTTAATTTTTTTACTGCTGTTAGTGTGGCTCTATCAAAACCATCACAGCTGATGAATTCTGTTCTTGGGTTGTACACATTTCCGCATTGTCTTTCTAGAATTTGATAATTTATGGTCTTACCATTTTTATCTATATCAAACTTTACAATCAAATATCCCATCTCACCCTCTTGCTGCATTTTGCTTGGATAGATTGGCCTTACTTTTTTTATAGGCTTATATTTTGAGATATGCAAAAGAAAATCATAAGAACTTATGGCTTTCTTATTATCGATTATAAAAGCTGCGTCTTCTAGCTCTTCGCTTATCCTACAATCTGAATAAATTTGATCTTTCTTCGACAAGCCCTCATTTTCAATACAGCTTAAAAATTTATTTCTCTCTTCTAAATATACTTTTTCAAAATAATCTAAAAGAATTGGATTGGTGTTTGCGCCAACAGCGATTGAGAATGTATATATTATTAAAAATAATTTAATGTGCTTCATTCCAATTTTGTCCTATTGCTGCGTCTGCGATTAAAGGAATATCAAGCTGTACAGCTTTTTCCATCATATCCTTCATTAGATTTAAAATTTCTTCAGCATTTGCTTTAGGTGTTTCAAAAATTAGTTCATCATGCACCTGCATAATCATCTTTGTTTGAGGTAGTTCTTTATCTAAAAATGTATTTATATCTATCATCGCTTTCTTAATTATGTCTGCTGCCGAACCCTGTAAAGGGGCATTAATAGCAGCTCTTTCTGCCGCTTGTCTTCTAAGGCCGTTAGCAGCATTAATTTCATTAAGATACAGGCGTCTTCCCATTATGGTTTCAACAAACATATCTTCTTTTGCTTGAGCTTTTGTATTGTCCATATAATCTTTTACGCCGGTATATCTTTCAAAATAAGTATCTAAATATTTTTGTGCATCTGCTCTGGGTATATCTAGTTGTCTTGTCAGTCCGAAGGCTGACATTCCATACATTAGGCCAAAGTTAATTGCTTTGGCACTTCTTCTTTGTTCATCTGTTACATTTTCTATATTTACTCCAAAGACTTCTGCAGCTGTTGAGGAATGAACATCTAACCCTTTATTAAAAGCGTTTGTTAAATTTTTATCTTTTGAAAGATGTGCCATGATTCTAAGCTCAATCTGTGAATAATCTGCTGATATCAAAACATTCCCTTTCTCTGGAACAAAAGCTTCTCTTATTCTTCTTCCTTCTGATGTTTTAATTGGTATATTCTGTAAATTAGGTTCTGTAGATGAAAGCCTTCCGGTTGAGGTTATAGCTTGTTGATATGAAGTATGAATTCTTTGCGTTGCCGGATTCTCAATTTTAATAAGGCTGTCGGTATAAGTTGATTTAAGCTTCGCTAAAGTTCTATATTGAAGAATAATTTTTGGTAACTCATATTCTTCTGATAGTCTTTGAAGGGTTTCTTCATTTGTTGATGGTTGTCCTTTAGGAGTTTTCTTGAGAACTGGCAACTTAAGCTTTTCATATAAAACTTCTAAGAGTTGCTTGGGTGAGTCTAGATTAAATTCTTCACCAGCAATTTTGAAAGCCTGAGAGCTTAAGTCTGATATTTTTTCTGCAAGCTCTTCTGAGTGAGCAGCTAGTTTAGCTTTATCTATTTTTGCTCCGTTTTGTTCAACTTTGGAGAGAACATGGACAAGTGGATACTCAATATCTTCCAGTAATTTTTTTTGTGTTGGCTTGTCTTCAAGCAGCCCCTCAAGTTTGTTGTAAAGTCTTAAAGTTATATCGGCATCTTCTGCTGCATAGTTAGTTGCAACATCAATTTCAACCTCTGAAAAACTAATCTGTTTTGATGCAGTACCAGCTACATCACCATACTTTATTGTTTCATAATCAAGATAATACAAAGCTAACTTATCCATTCCGTGTCTAGTTGCAGTGCTATTAATAACATATGACATAAGCATAGTGTCTGCATGAAATTTATCTAACTGAATCTTATGCCTTGATAAAATTGGTATATCAAATTTTAGGTTCTGGCCAACTGCTTTTGCCTTATTCCGTTCTATGGCCTTGCCAATTATTTCAACTACTAAATCTAAGCTTGGTTGCTCGGAGCAGCCTTGATAGGTATGGCCTACAGGTATATAACACCCAGATCCTTCTTTGACAGATAATGATATGCCAACAAGATTTGCAGTAATTGTATCCAGTGAATCTGTTTCAGTGTCTATTGCATAAACTTCACATTCGTCAAGATTTTTAGCCCAAGCTTGAAGCTGGTCTTCACTAAGAACAGTTTCATAGTTTTTGTTTTTCTCTTTGAGGGTTTCTTTGACATCAGGTTGTTTAGAGTCGTTATTGGTTGATTTTGTTGAAGTGTTTTTTGGCAACGCCTTGAACTCTAGTTCAGCAAAAAGCTCATCTAATCTTTCTTGATCAGTATTGAGCTCAAGCAAACTATCAAAATGCACACCTAGTTCAACATCATGTTTAAGTGATACAAGTTCAACATTTCTCTCTAGATCAGAAAGAGAGTTACGAAGATTTTCTCCAACAACACCCTTGATTGATTCAGCATTATCTTTTATGCCATCTAAGCTCTTATATTCATTTAGCCATTTAGCTGCTGTCTTTTGACCGACTTTAGGAACCCCGGGGATATTATCAGAACTGTCTCCAACCAGAGCAAGCATGTCTCTGATTTGATTTGGCTGAACACCAAACTTTTCAAATACCTTTGC
>Ga0255763_1004881_pt1 | contig 11040 bp, 10 predicted proteins | sample 041ome_2_FD_179963 | JGI IMG/M metagenome (GOLD analysis project Ga0255763, IMG submission 179963) | Coastal salt marsh microbial communities from the Groves Creek Marsh, Skidaway Island, Georgia - 041406US metaG (version 2) | ecosystem: Environmental > Aquatic > Marine > Intertidal zone > Salt...
ACGGGCGGTATCCGCCCCAGCCCCAGCCGTACGGGCGCCATCCCCAATACGCGAACGCTTCCGCGTCCGGGAGGAGCGCGAAGACGACGGTCGCGAAGAGCGCGAGGAGCGCGGAGGATTTTTTGATGTTGGTTCCGAGCATTTGAGATGCGTGTGTTTTTTTATGCAGCGCGAGAGAAAAAAAAGTGACGTCGTGGGGAGCTCTCGAGAGGAATTTTGGCGCGCGCGCGCGTCTATAAGCGTGAAGAAACGTGTGGCTGACTTTTACGCAAAGGTATGCGTGTGGCTTATTTTTAAATTTCAAAGAAAAAAAAGGGTGCCTTTTGGAGGTGGAGCTATGAAAATACGCGTCGGGACGTTTGCGATTCGACCGCGGCGCCGCGTCGCGTATCTCTCTCCCTCGGAAAAGGTAGTAAAAGTAGTAGTAAAAGAAGTAGTAGTATTGCGTTTAATCGGTAGTTTCGGTGTTGTTGTTTACTGCTCCGATCGACGTTTCGTTCGCGCTGGAGATGTTGAAGTCGCCTTCGTCCAACTCGGCTTGGAGTAAGTCTTTGTCTTCGACGTCGTCTTCCTCGTCCTCCTCCTCCTCCGACGCTTCCTCGGCGGTGGTCTCGTCAACGATTTCAATGTCTTCGACAATTTCGGTTGTAGAAGTTGATGGAGACGGTGCTGGTGCTTCTCCTCCCGCGCCGAGATCAGTTAAGAGACCGATAGAGAAAGCCGCATCTGGTGCCGGTGCCGGAGCGATACCTTCCATCTCTTCTTCTTCCTCTTCAATCGCTTCCGATAACATCTCCTTGGCGTCTTCTAAGCGTTCTTTTTGCTTCTCGCTCAACTCTCCGTCCGCATCGAACGGTAATAACACGCCGTCGACTAAGTGAATGATTCCATTGCACGCGTAATTGTCCGCGCCGATGACTTTCACTTCCGATCCGGTGCCTTTGACGAATATCGAGCCGTTCTCTTCGTCGATTTGAAGCGCAAACGCGCCCGAGGTATCCGAGACGGCGTTGGATAAAGCGGTGTTGATGAACTTTCGATCGAATTCTTTTAATGTTCCGAATTTATACACGAGTTCTGGTAAAACGTGATACGCGACGATCGCCCCGGCGACCGTTTGGTTGCCTAAAATCTTCGCAAACTCTTCGGTCTTGTTCTGCGCTTGCGTCCATTGAAGAAAATTTTCGATGGCTTCGTCCGTCGGCGCGAATAACGTGTCCACAGTTTTCCCGCCGTCTTCGCTGCCACCGTTCAACGCGGCGGAAATGCGAGGAAGTTTATCGACCACAGAAGCGAGCTTAGAGAGACCCGGACGGGTTTTGATGATATCTGATGCGCGGACACAAAGAGAAGAGGAAGGTGAGCAGACGCGCACGCGCGGAGAATCCAAGAAAAGAAGAAGAAGAACAAAAACGAGAAGATAAAAAGAGAAAGAGAGAGAAAGTTTCCTCCTCTCAATCGCGCACCGAGCATTGTTTTGCAGCCTTCTCCCGGCGTGTACGCCGACGCGTCTTCTTGCAGTAACTTTCTGCCCCATCGTCCGCGCCTCACGACGACGACCGGCCGCGCGACGACGACCGCCGGTCGCGCGTACCCTCCTATATAAAAATATATTAGTATTTTTTGTTTTTCGCACTTTCCAAAAAAAAGACGTTTTGTTGCGCGTGAAGATATATGATACGAAACAATGCAACGCACCGTAGTAGCGATACGCGCGCACTTGGTCGAAACACGAAGAACACGCGAGCGCGAAGAGAACGACGGCAAAAACGAGCGTTGATTTCTTATTGGAGACGACGCGAGGAGACATTCTCAAAGTTCGTTTAAAAAGGGAAAAGTTTTGTGAAGAAGAAGAAGAAGAGATCTGGAAAATATTTTTTTTATGCGTGACTCTCTCTCTGCTCTAGTATTTTTTATTGTAGTCCGAGATAAGTGCTATCTATCGGCGCGCGAAGACGTATAAATATTCCGGCCTCCCTCTCGCCCAATCCGCCTCGGGCACTTGAATCAACTCCTCGACGTCGAAATCGCTCTCGAGAAGAGACTTCACGAGTTCCGGGGAAAGCGCGAACGGCGGACCGCCTTCGAAATCTCCCAGCGGAAAGACCAAGGAAATCAACCGGGATCCCTTCGCGGTTAATTTTTTCATCTGTTCCGCCCACTTTTGCCTCTGGAACGGTTGTATCGCGCACAAGAACGTGCAATCGTAAATCACGTCGTATTTCTCGTCGTCGCTCGCGACATCGTGCGCGAAAAAGTCGTCCACGACGCACTTCGCTTTCGATCCGTTCTCCGTCTGGTATCTCTCGCACGCCTCTCGAGCGGTTTCCGAAACTTCCAAACCGACCACATTTTCAGAATCAAAAGTCGAGGAAAACGTCTCTAAAGCGTACCCTCGGCCGCACCCGGGTACCAACACTCTCGCGCTCTTTGTTTTTTTCAACTCTGGGACGAAACTCGCGTTATTCGCCAAGAAACGCACCAGCGCGGGTTCGGTTTTATCGCAATCAAACTTCGGCTTGGACTCTTTCGTCTCTTCGTTTTGCCACATCTTCTCCCACGCGGTTTGTCTCGTCGTTCGATCGAAATACGGGTGGCTCTCGAACGCGCCCTCAAAAATAGGTTTCTTCTCCTTTAGGTCGTCTTCATCGCCATGTATCGGAGCAGAAGAAGAAGACATGACGCTCGCGCTTCCGCGACGATGATGGGAGTCGATGCGACGACGAATTGGAAAAAAAGCAGCCGCGACGCTTTTTCTACTAAAGAGCGCGATGTTTTTGTTGTTGTTCTCAAGCTTAACACCACCACCAGCAGCACAAACAACAGACGGCGAGGACGACGACGATCGAGGAGAAGAAGAGGGAGAAAAAGAGCCGCCCAAAAGAACGCTTTGGTGCATATCTTTTCACGTCGACAACGAGTGCGTTTCAACACAAAAATCTCGCTTACTCTGAAACCCTAAATTACCGTTATTATGTAACACAAACGGCGCACTTTGACGCGTGCATATCGAAAGAAGGAAGGAAAGAGAGAGAGAGAGGCTTTCTTTCAGGATGATGACGATGATGACGACACCGACGACGATGCTTCTTCTTCGCGCGTCTCGTTCTTTCTTCTCTCCTTTTTCCACCGTCGCGCGAAGAAGAAGCAGAAGAAGAATTCAGAGTTGTTCGACGACGCCGTTACCGGCGACGGCGGCGAACGTCTTCACCTCGATGTTCAAAAGAGCGCTGTACGCGAACAGAAGCGAAAAAGATTACCTGGAGTATCCGAACGAGGAAGGCGAGATGCTTTTTTCGAAATCGAGCGAACGATCGAACGGTCTCGTGACGGTCACGAAGTTTGGCCCGCACTGGAGAAGCCTTCGGTTTAACGACGTGGAGCAAGGATTGGCGTGGGTGGAAAAGGAGACCGAACGGATGGACGGTAAGGTATTGGCGTACGAATACTTGAGAGCTATGGCGGCGATGACGGCGGCGCACAGGATGTTGTCGTCGTCGTCGTCGTCGTCGGATCGAGAAGAAGAAGAAGGAAAGAAAAGAGATGGAATGCTGATGATTGGGATGGGATCCGGCGCGCTGCCGTTTTTTATGCAAACGCACTTCGATAGCGCGTTCGAGATGGAGACGGTGGAGCACGATCCCGTCGTCATCGAAGCGATTGAACGGACGTGTTTTAATAGGGACGCGATGCCGTTTCGATGCGTCGTGGACGACGCTCGCGAGTATTTGGAAACGAAAGTAGCGAGTGGGAGTTTAGACGTCATAAGCATGGACGCGTTCGACGGCGGCGGGAACGTTCCAGAACATTTGATTTCGAGGGAGTTTTTCCGTTTGTGCGGCGAGAAGTTGAGAGATCATCATCGCTCATCTTCGAATCGAAGATCGATGTTCATCATGAATTGTTTCAACGGCGTGCGAGGCTCGACCGCGAGGGAGTTTGTCCACGTCATATGCGCTCGATTGGAGAAATCTATCGGACCGGTGATGACGATCCCGGTTCACGATCAGCCGTGCAACGTGATTGTCGTCGCGTTGAAAAGATCTAGCGAAGAAGAAGAAGAAGAAGAAGAAGATATACGCGCTCGATACTCGAGGGAGGCGATTGCCCAATCGGCTCGCGCCGCTTTCGAAGAAGGAAACGCGAAAGAGTGGGACGCCGGAGAAAGAGTCGAGGGTCTGTTTTGGGTCGTCGATTGCGACGAGAAAGAGAAAACGATGAGAGAGATTGAACCGAACACTATGAGTGACGAGAAGAAGAATAAAAATAAGATGAACAGAGAAGGTAAATATCGAGGACGCAACGGGACGTACATGCCGAAAGAATTCGCCGAGAACGTTGAGGTATACGAAGGGCAGATTACAGACGCGCACTCGTATGAGAACGAAGAGGAGAAGAGCGTGTAGAGAGAGAATAGAGAGAGAGAGAGAGAGAAAGAGAGAGAGAGAGAGAGAGAGAGAGAGAGAGAGAGAGAGAAATAGATTCACGCGCAATGTTGTTGTACCATGTAGATAAAATGTAGCAAGTAGCTTTTGTAGTTCAAATAGATTCGTTTGGTAGGTAGTGCTGCGAAATTTTTTAAAATGTGGGTCTCTCGTATTGGGTCAAATTCGTGCGAGTGTTCCAGTAGTAAATTTGTCCGTCTTGGTTGACTTCTTCCCAATCGGGGGGTAAGGAGGCAATCGCGGGACGCGCTGCCGGGGGTGGGGCGACTTGTTGCAATTGCGCGTGATGACCGTACACTTGTTGGCCGTAGACGGGAGCGGACGAAGTGGGCGCCGCCGACGCAGATTGACCGTACACTTGCTGGGTACCGTACGAATATTGTTGTTGGCCGTACACGGGAGCTGTAGCGTGAGAAGAAGTCGCGGGTTGACCGTACGTGCTGGCAGCTGCGCCGTACACTTGAGTGGTGACGCCTGCCGGTTGACCGTATACTTGTTGTTGACCGAAAGCTTGTCCTCCTCCGTACACATTTTGTTGTTGACTTCCTTGTTGACCGCCGCCGCCTCTGTCTGCGCCGCTGCTCGCCATCACCTCTTGAACTAACCGAACGGCCGTTTCTACGCACCCGGGTTCGCCGGAAATCTCGACCACCAAGCGCTCGCGATTAATCCTCACTCTCGCGCCCGAATCCGCTTCTAATCTTCGAATAGTCTCGCCGCCTTTGCCGATGATTCGACCTTCCATCCCGGAACAAGGAATTTCCTCTCTTCGGTAGTTGCCGCCTGCTCCTCCTCCTCTTTTCTCGTCTCCTCTTCCGCCGTGGCCACCGCCACCACCGCCTCTTTGTCGTCCTTGCTGCTGTAACTGCTTTTCTCTTTCCATGTTTCTCACGTTCCCGTCCTCGATGATTCTCACGACCTCGGCTTCGCACTCGAGAACGTTCGCCCGATCGCCCATGATTTCTACGCATCCATTCTCTCGGTTCATGTGCATGACGACTTCGTATTTTGCTTGTAATTCGCGAATCATCTTGCCGCCTTTACCGATGATTCGTCCTTCGTTTGCGACGCACGGAATCGATTTGATGGATTCGTATTCAACAGCCTCCTCTTCTTCATCGTCGTCGTCGTCTCCGTCCTCGTCGCCGTTTTTGTTCTTGTTCTTGCCGCCTCGAGAACCTCTCGATTTACCGCCGCGGCGACGCCTCTTTTCTCGCCTTCCATCTTCCTCCTCGGCACCGTCGTCGTTCTCTTCTTCGTCATCATCTCCGGAATCGATCGTTCTAACTTTCCTCCTCGACGCGTCTCCTCTGCCTCTTTTTTTACTATTCTTCTCCGTCGTCGCATTTTCATCATCTGTTCCATAGTTTGGCGTCGGCAAATGGTCCTCGTCCGTGATGACGCGTTTGCGAGGCTTTTCTTCTTCTTCTTCTTCTTCTTTCTCCTTGGCTTTTCCTCCTTTCTTCTCAAACGTGGCGATGGCGTCCTCCGCTTTCTTCTTCGCCTCGTCCTTCAACTTTTCAATGTCTTTCTTCGCCTTACCTTCGTTCTCGTTCTCGCCGTCGTCTCCGGCAGAAGCGGCGGCTTTACCACCACCACCACCACCAGACGTCACGACGAACGTTTCGAGCCGTTTCGCGAGCACCGGTTTCAACCCGTCCACGGCTAAGTTGTACGCGTTCAAGTGTTCCTTCAACGCCGCGACGGTCATCTTCTTGATCTCCGCCGGGGTCGGGTACGACGACGAGGACACGACCGCCATTATTTTTTATCGCTATTGCTTTAAATATAGATATACGGATATATCTTCTTCTTCACGGAGAGAGCGCGTGCGTTTTATCACTCGCCCCTGCTGCGACCAATCAGAGAGAGACTCTGGTTGTTGTGATCTTCTTCGCGACGACGTACGTAGTAAAACCTTCTTATTCGCTTTTACTTTTCTTCTCTTTGTGAGTATTTTGAGAGAGTTTTCAACCAACAAAAAGAGAGTTTTACGAGCTCTCTCTCTCTTCTCTCTCTCCGCGTCTCCGTTTCGCGTCGTACCTCTCCCTGTCGCGTTCTTTCTCTCGATCTCTGTCTCTCGTTGTTTTTCTGGGACCTTGTTCTTCTTCGTCGTCGCGAGGAGCCGAAAGAGAGAGAACGAGAGAGAGATTACGAGAGAGAGAGAGAGAGGATTCGATTTCGAATCTTTCCCCGGGGAAGATCTATCTGATAATAATAATACGTGCGCGCGTTGGATGAGAGAGAGAGAGAGAGAGAACGAGAGAGAGAGAGAGAGAGTTACTTTCTTAACAGAGAGAGAGAGATCGAGAGAGAGAAGGAAGAGAGAGAGAGAAAGAGAACGCCTGGTGTCTTTTACGCTCGATGCCGCCGATTTTCTTCCGATTTTCTTCCCCGACGCGGAAGGAGGAAAAAAAGGCAAAAAAAAATGTTTAGGGTTTAGGGTTTAGCTTTCTAAACCCTAAACACCGTTCGAGAGAAAGTTGCCTTCTCGTTCTTGGGGGGGAAAGAGAGCGAAGCGCGCGACACAAAGGTAAACGATAGATACACATAAAATAATGGACGACGAAACCTTGCACGACTCTAAATACGCGCCCATTCCAAACGTTCCGCACGTTCTCGGCGAGGGTAATTTCGGCCAAGCGCGATTAATGCGAGAGAAGAAAACCGGAAGAAAAGTCGCGATTAAATACATCCCACGGGGGAAAAAGTTGGACGAAAACGTCGTCAGGTGAGTTGTTTTTCTCCCGGTTCCTCTCTCTCTCTTTGTGTGTGTGTTTTAAACTCTCTCTCTTCTGTTGTTGTTTGTTTGTTCGTTCGTTTGCGCCGAGCGAGATCGTTTCACGCATCATCGCTCCAAAACGCGCGCGGGAGAGGTTGGGGAGAAAATGTGTTTCGAATTTGATGATGATGATGATTTTTGTTATGTGTTGTTTGTTATGTTGTGTTGAGAGACGCGCGCGCGCGCCGCGCGACGATGCGTAAACAACGCTTTTGTATCTCTCTATCTCGTATCTTTCCAACGCGAGGATGCGTTTCGAATTCAATATGTTGTGTTTCTTTTATGTTGGCGCTCACCGTTTTTATGCGCTCAATTCTTGTCTGTCTGTCTGTCGTTCGATTCGACGTCGTCGTCCGAACCGCGGCCGCTTTCGTACGCGCGTACATAATTTTTTTCAGGGAAATCCATAATCACGCGATATTGAACCATCCGAACATCGTGCGGTTCATCGAGGTGTTGTTAACGCCGACAGATTTAGCCATCGTGATGGAATACGCTTCGGGAGGCGAGTTGTTCGACAGAGTGTTGACGAACGGTCGCATGTGCGAAGACGAGGCGAGATATTTCTTCCAGCAGTTGATTTCGGGCGTGGATTATTGTCACAGTAAAGGCGTGGCGCATCGAGATTTGAAACTAGAAAACGCGTTGATCGATAACAGTCATAATGATAATAGCAAAGGTGGTGGTGGTGGTAGCGGTAGCGATGGTGCTCCGAGGTTGAAGATTTGCGATTTCGGGTACTCGAAGCACTCTTTGATCGATTCGGCGCCGAAATCGGCAGTCGGAACGCCGGCGTATATCGCGCCCGAAGTCCTCAAAAGACAAGGCCAATACGACGGGAAAGCCGCCGACGTGTGGTCGTGCGGCGTGACGTTATACGTCATGTTGTGCGGACGGTATCCGTTTGAAGATAAAGACGACCCGAAGAATTTTCGAAAAACGGTGAAGAGGATATTAAACGGCGAGTACGGGTTCCCGTCGAAAGTCGCGTTGTCGGAAAAGTGCAGAGAATTGTTAGCCGGGATATTCCAAGTCGATGTCGCGAAGCGGTTAACGATGGAAGATATCAAAAAAAGCGAGTGGTTCAACGTGAATTTACCGAGCGAGTTGTTCGATGGAAGTTCGGCGACGACGCAAGACGCAGAAGGATTCGAACCGATGGATAGAGAGTTATTGATGCGAATCGTAGAGAAAGCGAGAGAGAACCCGGGCGGAGGCTCGTTTGGGAGCAACAATTACGAGGCGCCAGCGGCGGCGGCGACGAAAGGCGACGAAGAAAATAGACAACCAGCGGCAGCAGATAGTAACAATAGAATGAGCAAAGCGATGAGCGTCGACGAGTACATGGAAATGGACGAAGACTTCGATAGTTGACCGAGAAGAAGAAAACCATCTCGTCGCCCTTCTTCCGTTCCGTGTACGATGTATTAAAAAACGTATCGCGCGCGCGTGCGCGTGGATCGTGTGATGTGTCTACTAACAAAATGATATTGAAACAAAACGTATATCTCGGCTAAAACATATAAAATACGGACAACAAACAAAACGCGAATTCTTTTTTGTGCGCGACTCTCTCGGAAACCTCCCGCGTGTTTCGAGACGAGAGGCACCAAAAAAAATCAAGACGTTTACAACTTCACGCGAATGTCAACCCCCGCCGGTAACTCTAAACCCATCAACGCGTCAATCGTTTGCGCGGTCGGCTCGTACACGTCAATCACTCTGTTGTGCGTTCTCGTTTCAAAGTGCTCTCGCGAATCCTTGTTCACGTGCGGCGAGCGAAGGACGCAGTAAATGCGTCTCTTCGTCGGCAACGGGATCGGACCTTTGATTCTCGCTTCCGTGGCCGTCGCGGCTTCTATGATTTTGTCGCACGCGGCTTGCATGTGCGACGTTTCGAACGATTTTAAGCGGATTCTAATCTTTGACGCGGCGACCGGCGCGGCGGCTGTTTTTCGCAGAGAGAGAGAGAGACAACACGAGTCAGAGAGAGGCCCACACACACCGAAATGCGATGATTTCGAGAGAGAGATTTTATCCACTCAAAGAAAGGAATGAATGGGTGAAACGGAAACGAAGACGACGAAGAAACGAGGACGGTTCGCGCGCTCTCTCTCTTCTGGCGGGAACGCGAGCGCTCTTTGCGCGCAGTCGCGCGCGTCAGAGCAAAACGCAGAGAGAGAGAGCACGCGAATATCCACATTTTATCCATTTTTTTTCAGGTTTTCACGCCTACAAAAAAGGGCGAAAAAAAAAAGAAATTTTAACGCGCGCGCTCGGAAAGCTCGAGAAACGACGCTCGCGCGAACACAGAAACGCCCGGGAAACGTCTCGTTCGCGCCAATGTAGACGAGAATTATCCGTTCCTCTCTCTTTTTTCTGTCGCTTTTTGAATCGCCCAAACAAGCGCGCGCGCGGTCGACGATGCCGTCGTTGCCGTCGTCGTCGTCGGTCGCGCTTTGAAAGGGAAGAAAAAAAAAGGAAAAAATTTGGACGACGCACCGGCATCGGCAGCGCGAACGCTAAACGCCGCTCGCGCAGGAGCGACTCTTTTGTTCGAGGACGCCACCGAGGACGTTAAAACTCGAGAGGAGACGGCTGAAGTCGACGCGTGTAATGAGAACGACATTGTTTTCGTGCTCGCGTGGGTGCTACGTAGTGGCGATTTCGAGCGGAGTCCGCGATGCTGCAAAAACAAACGTTTAGGGTCTGAGACCCTAAACTGGTGGGGACCGGAAACGATGAGACTGAAACCGGTAAAACCGCGTATCCTCTCTCACTGTTCCTCTCTCTCTCTCTCTCTCTCACACGCACACACGACGCACCCTCACGCTCGCCCTCATTTCGTGCGAGCATCCACGCATAGTATATATATATATATATACACACATGCGCGCGCACACATCGAGCGAAATGACGAGAGGAACGTAACACAAAAAAATGGATTCGGACGCGTACTTGTCTCGCGAGGAATACTAGCGGTTGGAAGACGCGAGGAGGAGCGCTTTGGAAAGACTCGAAGAGCTCGAGCTCGGACAAACCCCAACGCCTTTGTGGCGGCGGTTGTTTCGGGAGGCTTTGTGTGAAGGCGGCGAGTGCAGAGATATCGTGGAGAGGCACGTGCTTCCGAAACTGAATCAGACCGATGTCAAGTTCTTTTACGACGTGAATACGGAGACGAGAGCGTTGATTAAAAGTTCATCTCGTGAAAGAGAGTTAGAAAAGGCGTTCAGAGTGAGAGAAATGTCATCGATATCGTCTTTAGAGTTTGCGTGGGAGAATCGATGGTTATGGCCGATTTGGTGGGACGAAACGGACTTCTGCGAGAAAGTCGCTGGAACGAATAAACTCGAGTTGCTCAAATGGGCCCGAGAGGTGAAAAAGTGTGAGTGGGACAAAAAAACGATTGCTGTGGCCGCAGAACAAGGTAATCTGGAAATGGTGAAGTATTGTGTTGCAAATCAGTGTCCTATTGATGCGTTTTCCTGTCGTAATGCGGCCGAGAAAGGTCACTTGGACTGTTTGAAGTACTTACACGAAGACGTTAAAGCGCCGTGGGATTCGAGAACTGCCTCCTGGGCGGCTGAAAATGGTCATCTCCACATCCTCGAATATCTCGTTGAGCGTGAATACGATGAATATAACGTAAATGCGTGTTTTCTAGCAGCTGGAAATGGTCACTTAAACTGTTTGAAGTACTTACACGAGGTTGCCAAAGCGCCGTGGGATTCGAAAACTGCCTCATTTGCGGCTCGAAATGGTCATCTCCATATCCCTTGAATATCTCGTCGAGCGTAAATACGATCAATATGA
>Ga0255763_1004894_pt1 | contig 11004 bp, 4 predicted proteins | sample 041ome_2_FD_179963 | JGI IMG/M metagenome (GOLD analysis project Ga0255763, IMG submission 179963) | Coastal salt marsh microbial communities from the Groves Creek Marsh, Skidaway Island, Georgia - 041406US metaG (version 2) | ecosystem: Environmental > Aquatic > Marine > Intertidal zone > Salt...
GAGACACCATCCCAGAAACATTGCTGAAAATCTCGAAGGGAACCTGGGTGCTTAGGGAACCCCCTTCGACATTGCTGATGAACACATCACCGACCACCTCAATCTCGTGGGTCACCGATGATCCGATACCGTCGTAGGTTGGCATGGTTTTCTACTAATTGGTTAGGAAGAATTTTCAAGCGCTTCGATGCGGGCTCTTAAATCTTCAATCAATGCTTGTTGCTCTTGGTTTGATTTGATGAGATATGGAATTAAAGAAGTATAATTTAAATGATTTACTTTTGAACCCCATGTAGAATAATCTGGATCTTCTTGAATATTATCACTTTTTGGTGGTCTTTCGTCTGGCGGATTAGCATCTTCAGCAAGGTCTATAATATATCTAAGTTCAGGAGCGTCGTACCAAATATCTTGAATTATCAACCCAGCTTCACGCGTGACCACATCACTCGAGTATATGTTTGATGTTTTATCGTAAATCTGTGGATCAAGTTTCATTAGTGTTTCGGTGGCATTCGTTAACCGTTCTTCATTTATTTTTATACGATCATCACTGCCATGAACTACAGAGCCAGTGACATATATTCGTCCTTCAGAATCGATCCTAAATCTCTCATAATAATTACCGTATGTATTTGTGGTATAAAAATATAAATTAGTCGATGAATTGCCTGGGTAGTAGGGGTAATGAACATTTCCACCATAAATACAAGCAATAGCTGCCGAAAGGCGGTTATTATTATTATATTCTTGTCTACAGTAGAAAGAAATCCGCTGTGAATAACCAACTCGATTTATCGCGCTGTTGTTGATTGATCTGAACGCAAGCTCATCAATATTTCCATTCCCAGATGCAGTTGAACCGATCGTAAGTTTACTAAATGGACTCGTCCCAATGCCGACGCTGCCGCTGCTGTCGATTCGCATTCTCTCCCCGTTGTTTGTAAAAAAAATCAATTTACCATCTCCACCTCTTATTCGTTCAACAAAATCTGAGTTGCTCGTGGTATGTTTGAAATCAATCCATCCGCTTTGTCCACTAGCATTTGTAATCTCAATCGCACCGTAATTGCTAGCGTATACCCCCAATTCAACACCTGGAACGTTAATATTATTATAAGCCAGTGCACCAGTCACGTGAAGTGCCGATTTTGGATTCGCCGTCCCGATGCCGACGTTGCCGCTTCCAAGTATCGACATCACTTCTCTCGATCCAGCATAATTACATCCCCATGTATAAAACTTTATAGTAGCTTGATTTCCACAATTTCCATAACCAGCACTGGTATAATCAGCAACATTAACCGCCATTCCAGTAAATTCGTTGGTATTATCATCCCACCGACCCAAATACACAGTGTCTCGTTTATCTGCATCGTGGACGCTACCACTAAGGTGGCGCCCAATTTTTGGATTTGTAAGAGCATTGCCAACATCTAGATGTATGTTAGGATTCGTCTTCCCGATGCCGACGTTGCCGGTGTCGAGAATAGTCATTAATTCAGATCCTCCGCCTACAGTTCCAGAATCGTAATTCGTCCCTCCATTTGTTATGAAACTTATTTTTTTACCAGTTGAAGCATTATTAGCATCGCAACATATTCTTACATCTCCAAAAGAGACAACATTTAAAACATCACCAGATGAATATTGGTTTCCAAAAACTGCATAAGTAGAATCTTCGACGTTTGAAGATAATAAAGTATTTTTAAAAACAGCAAAATTATCTACAGGACTGTCCGTCCCGATGCCGACGTTGCCGCCAGATGTTAATTTCAAATAACCACCCTCCGTCTTCAAACCTGCTGCACCAGTTCCATAGGTATACAAAACAACATCATTACCATCCGTGAAGTTGGTTTTGCCAGTAGCTCGTCCTACACCATGATTTCCGTTGCCGAAATAGATTTCGCCGCTGCCGTCTCCAGATCCTATTAATATCTGTGGATTCGCGCCATCAACGTGCAGCTTGTAGCTCGGATTCGTCGTCCCGATGCCGACCTTGCCCGTCGAGGTGTCCACGAAGAGGTTCGAGGTCCCGACCTCAAGACTTGAACTGACCAAAAGGTTGTCCCCGGTGTTCGCCACGATGTTCGAGGTCGTCAGGGTCTTGTCCGAACCCATGACAATGTTTGACGTCATGGTGAGTTGGTCGGTGTGGAAGATATTGGAAAGGGTGAGTGTACTTCCTTCTGTCACAAATACATTTGCCGACATGGTGAGTTGGTCTGAGTGGAAGATGTTGGAAACGGTCATGGTACCTATGTTCATGGGGGCATCTGCCGGCATCGAGACGGGCGCCTGTATGGAAATCGAGTCGGCACTGATGGTAAGAGGTGAAGCACCAGTAATTGTGGAAGCCGATAGGGTCTGGCACTTGATGTCACCCACGACCTCCAGCGTCTTGGTGGGGTCCGTGGTCCCGATGCCCACGTTGGAGGTCGTGGAGATGACAAAGGTGTTCTGGTCGCCGACGTTGGACGTGTTCTGGGGCGCCGTGATGAAAAAGTAGTTGGACCCGTCGGCCCCCTTGACACCCATGTCCGTCACGTAAGAGTTGGACACGTTGGATTCCCCGTCTGGCTGAACCCTGAACCGAAGCTGCCGCGAAGAATCCACGGAACCCGGCGATGCGTAGTAGTTGCTGAAAATCTGAACCGGTACCTTGGTGGAGAGCGTCCCCCCATCAACGTCCTGGAATAGGCTGTCGCCCACCACCTCAACCCGGTGCGTTATGGACGATCCGATGCCGTCGTACGTGGGCATGGTTTTCTACTAATTGGTTAGGAAAGATTATTTCACTCTGGTGGCGTATCTCAAGAATAAATATAGTATTACCTACAATTTCTCTAATAATTTATCAACCTTTTCATCTAATTCCTTGATAGCTTCTATAACGAGCCCAATGAGATTCCCGTAGGCCAGTGAGTAGTTAGTATTTTCTGATCCCTTGACGACCTCTGGAAGTACCTCCAGCACATCCTGGGCCAAAAGACCAGCCGAGCGGTTTCCGTGAAGCGTATAGGTGTAGCCAGTGAGACGCTTAACCTTGTCTAAGGCATTCCCGATCGCTAGCAAATCTTTCTTGTACCTTTTGTCAGAAAATGCGGTAATGTCAGATGACGCGTAAATATCTCCAACAACGTGTAATGTGTAGGTAGGTTCACTGATCCCGATGCCGACGTTGCCGGTCAAATTGTTCACGAAGAGGTTCGAGGTCCCGACATCAAGATTCGAACTGACCAAGAGGTTGGAGGTCGTCAGGGTCCCGGTGATGGACGCGTCGGTTCCGCGGAAGGTCTGGTCGGTCTTGATGTCCCCGGTCGCCGTGATGGACCCCGCCACCGAAAGGTCGGGGATGGCCCCGCGCAGGTTCTGTAGGGTTCCGTCCAGTCGCATGCCCGTCCCTTGGTAGGTTCCATCGATGAGGACGTCGTAGTCCACGTTGATGTTTCCGGTGATGTCCAGATTGGATGTATGAATCCACTCGTCGCTCGTCAGCGTTCCCGACACGGTCAGGTCGCCTGGCACGGTCACGTTGGGGTTCGTCGGGACCGCCGAAAGCAGAGAACCTACCCGAAGTTTGCCTCCCTGAAACTTTCCCATGATGTCTATATCTCTGGTCGCAGTCACCGAACCAATGACATGAAGGTTGGAAGACGGGTTGTACGTACCTATTCCGATCGCCGTATTTGAGTTAGTGGTCCTAATACTGCTATTTGGAACCCAGTTTGTACCGTTCCATGTGAGAATTTCGTTTAAATTAGAACCAGCAGGAAGGTTACCGGCTGGGAAGGAATAAACCCATTCACCACTTTCAGTGTAGATGAGCGTGTCGCCGGTGGTCGGCGTGTCATTCCCTGGAACCCCAAAGTGCTTGGTGCTTGAACTGTTGACCAATAGGCGGTAGTGACCTGGGTCGGTGGTCCCGATGCCCACGTTGGACGTCTTGGAGATGACAAAGGTGTTCTGGTCTCCGACGTTGGACGTGTTCTGGGGCGCCGTGATGAAAAAGTAGTCCTTGTCGGCCTCCCCGCGGATCCCAAAGTCCGTCACGTAGCTGTTGGAAACGTTGGATTCTCCTGCGTTCTGAACCCTCAAACGGAGCATGCGGGAATTTTTCACCTCGTTCGGTGAATTCTGAAATTGGCTGAAAATCTCTAGAGGAACTTGAGTGCTGTTGGGCCCACCCTCAACGTCCTGTAGAAACAGGTCACCCTCAATCTCGAGCTTGTGGGTGATGGTCTCGCCGATGCCGTCGTACGTTGGCATGGTTTTCTACTAATTGGTTAGGAAAGATTTATTCTGGGAGTTCTGCATCCAAGATAAGTGATGCTTTGGTTGCGTTTGTTGGCATTGTTCCCTTCTCAAGATGTTTATTTGTTTCTCGAATTATTATTTGTTCTGCTTCTTTTGATACTCGCGTCTGAACTGCGTTTTCTACCCAAAAACATGGATCATTTGCCAGATGTTTAAACGATTTATATGCAACTGGACATAATTCAAGTGTGATTTTTGCAGAACCATCTGAGTTTTCAATTAAAGAACTTTTAACACTGAGATGAGACATATTTAGATTAAGCACCAATTTTAAATCCGAGAAATGACGACTGCATTCCTCTAGTTGTTCCGTACGTTTGTACAGTGACGTAATCACTTGCTTCGAGATATATAACGTGTGCTAGAGTAAATTGACCGTGATTTGTCCCTCCAGGATATTGGACTGGAGTATATGCATTTGTCGGGGTGTATAGACTGCCATTTTTATAAAATTGAGCGAATTTGTATACGGCTGGAGAACTCGAAGTACCATATAGTTCAAAAGAAGCCCAAAAATAATAGTATCCACTGCTTGGTGCGGTAAATCTACCATTTGTTGTGTCATAGTTATTCAATCTGTCAAAATATTCGGAGTTCCAAATGTAGTCGGTCTGATCGTATACTTGAGCACCGTCATTATTTTTATACGCATTGAAAGCTGGAACTACAATCCCATCAGTTATTCCATCAGCTCGAATGCTGATCCCCTTGAACTGCCCTGCGTTGTTCTCGTTGTCCACGAAGCCCAAACGGAGTGTTGATGTCTTGTCGTCTAGATTGATGAACGCCCGGTTGTTCGGATTCTTGAACTCGACCGTCGCGCCGTAGTCCAGGTTGGGATTCTCGAGGGTCAGCGTCGGGGTGTACTTGAATTCTTTGGGAACGATGTCGTAGATCGGGACCTTGATGAACCTAAAAAACTCATTTGCGGTCGTACCCGAAGTTCCAAGACCAAACAGTTCCCCAGTCCCCCATAGTGTTCCCTCACTGTCCACGGCATAAACTCCTCGGGTCATGCACACTATGTTCACGATCGTCTTCGAATAGAATTCAGCGGGTTCGGTGATCTCCGTAAAGGTGTTGAGGTCAGTACCGGACACAGACCCTTGACCTGTAAATTGTGAAATCCCGGTAGACCACACTTTACCCGTGGAATCCAAGGCAAATGTTGCGCGATCCGTGAGCGCGAGCCTCGTGACAGTCTCACTCGCGATGTCTCCAGTTGCCGCAGTCCACGTAGTCTTATCGACAAAGTCGCCCACACCAAGTTGTCCCTTATCATTATTTCCCGTTCCGTAAATCTTGCCGTCGGTCGTGATCATCATTGCGCCTTCACGAGTGTTTTCCTTCCCAGTCAGGTAAACCGCCCGAGGTGTCTTGCTGCCGAAATTGCTGCTCGCGATTACTGTCCAAATGGTCTTGTCGGCGGTTCCGCCGTCTCCAGCGACACCCTGAGAGTTGTTGCCCACAAAGACCAGCGCGTCGTCCGAGCGAATCGCATAGGACTGCCTCCGCCCGGCACAGACCCACTTTGCCGTCTGACCGCCATTCATGGCGCCCGAATCAGATAAGACAAAGTCAGTCTGGTTTGAATTGTCCCCCACTGTGGCAGTCCCTACTCCAAGGGCATAATTACTACCAATTCCCGCGGCATATATTGGCCCGCTCCCGCTCCCATTCGCTATCCCCAGCGTGTGACTGCTTCCCCCACTTACAGTCATGAGGCGAGCTGTATCCGTGGTCCATGTGGTAATTGGGTTGGTAGCGGTGTTGAGACCAAGCTGACCGGCGCCATTATTCCCGGCTCTGTATATGTAAAGTTGTTCTGTTATAGCAAATGAATACTTCACACCAAACGCAAAAGCTTTAATCGGACCGTAAGTCGTGGGTGGTGTTGATTCCTTCCACACAAGGACATTCGAAGTTGTGCCGTCTCCCGCCGCGCCGTCGATATTGTCACCCGCGACATACACCTTTCCTTCGGTTGTAATTAACATTTGTGTTCCAAAGATATACCCCAATTGACCTGGATCAGCATATCCATACATGTTTGTTCCCGGCAACCCCGAACTGAAGATGGGCGTGTTGAACCCGACGTTCGACGTGGATCCGCCCGCCACCATGGTTCCTCCCGCCTGATTGATGGTGACGCCGCGGGTCATCGCGTTGGACTGGGTGAAGTCCTGGAATGGGTAAAGCTCGGCACCGTCCCCGCCGGACAGCTTGGGGTCGAAGGATGCATCCACGAACCCGATGTTCAGTTTTCCTGACGCTCCGTCTTCCATCTGAATCCGCGAACTGACCGCGTTCTTGTTTTTGAGTTCGATCGAAGGTCCCTTGCCGGTCTCGGTGTTCTCCAAGAGGAGCGAGCGGGTGTAGCCATAGTCCGGCGGTGAGTTTGTGTTAAAGTCCAGGATTTTGGTGAAGATGTAGCGGTCAAGATTGTCGCCGGTTCCGAGTTCCCCACGACCGTTATAACCAGCCGCCCATAGCTCGCCATCTGATGTCATTGCATGCACCCCATCGCCGTTTCTCGCTATATCCGTTACAGTCTTATTTGCAATTGGACCTTCAGTAATTTTAAAGAACGAAGTAATAGTATTCTCATAGCTTGGTTGACCAAATTGACCTACGTAGTTTCTCCCACAACCCCACATATTCCCTTCATCGTCCAGCGCAATCGTTGAATAATACATATAGCAAACTTTTATGATAGTTGCCGATGCGACATCCCCGGTCGTGACCTTTGTAAATTTATCAAGGTTGGTTGTATTGCCGTGTCCAAGTTGTCCATACTGATTCTGACCCGTATTCCACATAGCTCCGTTGGAATCTAAAGCCCACGATGCCGATCGCCCGGTGGCCGCCCCTCCGCTTGTTATTTGAACTATGTCAACGGACTCGATACCATTGGTATTGTCTACCTGATAAAACCCTTGCGTATCACCAACAGTTGTTCCTTGTCCAGTGGCTCCATTTGCGTTATAACCAGTTGACCATACATTCCCAGTGGAATCCAAAGCCAGACTACAAAGATAACCACCTGCCACGGCTATAAACGATGGCGTGTAACCAGGGGATTCGACTGGCGTAGTTTCTTGAAATTCGGTTCTGTCTGCAGTTCCGAAACCAGTGCGATAATTACCTCCCTGCCCACAACCCCACAACTGTCCTGTCGAGTCTAACGCAATCATAGCGCCTCTAGAATCCCATGCCTCGATAACATTCACGTCCGTGATACTACCAAGCGTAACTTTTGTTGGAATATAGCGATTTTTGGTGTCGCCGTGTCCCAATTGGTAGACATCATTGAAACCCCAAGTCCAAAGTCCTCCATTATCGTCAATTGCTCTCGATGTCCCTTGATCTGTATTACCGTTACCGCCAGTACTCACGGCTACGATATTCGCCACGCCGTCCAGTGAACTCACCAGTGTGAAAACGTTGCGGTCGGTGGTGTCGCCCAGACCAAGGACTCCAATAGCATTATCACCTGTTGCCCACATTTTTCCATCTTCATCGGGATACATAGCATGTTTTGAATTTAAACCAGCATCAGATCCCCCTTGTGATATTTGATTAACATTAGAACTTGATCTAAAAACAAATTTCGGGAAGGCATTCGAGTTGGTGATGGATGCCGTGGAGCCTCCTTTTAGTGTCGTTTCCGAACCAGCAGGAGGTTCGATGGCCCCGGCGGTCAGTGTGAACCCAGAAGCCATCACAAGGTTAGAGCTGATGGTGACGGGCGAAGCGCCGATGATGTTGGATGCGGTCAAGGTTCCAGTGACCCAAGAGTCTCCCACGACATGAAGGGGCTTGGCGGGATCCGTGGTCCCGATGCCGACGTTGGATGTCTTGGAGATGACAAAGGTGCTTCGGTCGCCTGCGTTGGCGGTCTTCTGGGGCGCCGTGATGAAGAAGTAGTTGTCTGTCTGGCCCGACTCGATGCCCATGTCGGTCACGTAGGCATTCGCGGTGTTTGACTCGAGGTAGGGCTGGGTCCTAAGCCTCAACTGTCTGGAATCCGTCAAGGTTCCTTGGGCTGCATAGTTGCTATAGATTTCAAGCGGGACGTGGGTGCTCTGGGAACCTCCCTCCACGTCTCGGATTAAAACACGTCCATCCTCAACCGCCAGCTTATAGGTGCCGTCGTACGTTGGCATGGTTTTCTACTAATTGGTTAGGAAGAATTTTCAAGCGCTTCGTTGCGTATTCAACATATCAAGTTTCATTTTTATCTCTTTTATCCCCTCAATGATCAGTCCCATCATATTTCCATAAGCAAGGGCGTACTCTGTTTCTTCTGTACCCACGACGGCCTCTGGCAAAACCTGTAAAACTTCTTGTGCGATCATTCCTGTGTATCGTTTGTTATTCATTGTGAACGTGTACCCATTTAATTTTTCAATTTTTTCAAGTGCACTTTCAATTTTTTGAATGTCCGATTTGGCACGTTCATCCGAATAACCAATTATATTTCCAGTGGCATAGATGTCACCCGCAACGTGGAGATTGTAGCTAGGACTCGTCGTCCCGATGCCTACATTGGAAGTCGTGGAAATGACAAAGGTGTTCTGGTCTCCGACGTTGGACGTGTTCTGGGGCGCCGTGATGAAGAAGTAGTCCTTACCTGGATCGCCACGGATGCCCATGTCGGTCACGTAGGAGTTGCTGGTGTCCGTCTCGCCATAGTTCTGAACCCTCAAACGGAGCATGCGGGAATTGGCGGACTCGACCGAGGAACTCACCAAATTGCTGAAAATTTCTAGAGGAACTCGAGTGCTGTCCGGGCCTCCCTCGATGTCCTGTAGAAACAGATTGCCGTCAACTTCAACGTTGTGGGTGATGGACGTTCCGATGCCAACGTACGACGGCATGGTTTTCTACTAATTGGTTAGGAAAGATTTATTTGGGATATCTAATATATATAACACCAGAACCTCCAGTACCAGATGTTCCATTGTTCCCTCCGGTAAATCCAGCTCCGCCACCACCTCCTCCTGTATTTGCTGTACCATTCGTTGCCGTGCCTGTACCCTTCGCACCTGCTCCACCACCACCAATTCCACCGTCCCCAGCAGTACCCGTGCTAAGTCCAGAGCATGCACTTCCGCCACCTCCGCCTAAATACACGTCTTGGTCACTTTCTCCTAATCCTGGTATTTTTCTTCCCGGACCGCCATTACCTCCACTTGAATTATTCCCATTCAAGGTGGCATCGTTTCCTGGTCCCCCAGCGCCACCACCTGCACCACCCGAATACATCTGTTCCGCTGTTGGGTTCGCAATTCCCAAACCTCCTGCATATCCTTGAAACCCAGGAAATGATGGTTGTTTTACTACAGAGTTTACATCAACATTTGTACCCCCAGTACTACCATAAGCTGTAGTGTATGAGTAATCTGTTTTACCACCACCACCTCCACCCCAAGCACGTAATCCAAAACATTCTGTATACCCACCATTTCCTCCTGGCGACGGAGTCCCTACCACTCGCGTTCCACCACTTCCTATAGTATATGCATGTTGTCCTGTAGTTATAAACATAGTTCCTACTAATACCCCTCCTCCCCCACCTCCACCAGCATGACGAACACCTCCTCCACCTCCTCCACCTACCATTATGTATTCTATCATACCTGGACTTGTAACCGTGATTGTTCCAGATGATGTAAGTTTATGAACCTTAAATATACTATTTTCGTAAGATGTATTTGTTATAACAGGTGTATAACCATTTATATACCCAGACGTTAATGTCTTTCCAGATGCCATCACCAGGTTCGAATTGATCAAGAGGTTGTCCCCGGTGTTCGCCACGATGTTCGAGGTCGTGAGGGTCTTGTCCGAACCCATGAGCAAATTTGTGGTCACGGTAAGTTCCGAATCATGGGTGATATTGGAGGTCGTGATGGTCCCTGTGATTTTGAGGTTGGACTCGGAGCCCGTGGGAGGTTCAATGGCTGCAGTGGTTAATGTAGTTCCTGCGGCCATTACAATACTCGAACTGATGGTGATGGGTGAGGCCCCGACGATGTTGGACGCGGTGAGGGTCTTTCCGGGACCCATGAGTAAGTTTGATGTAATAGTAAGTTCCGAATCGTGAGTGATATTGGAGGTCGTCAGCGTGCCGACAGACGCGGTGCCCGAGAGTTCCATGTCGGGTCCTCGGAAGATGGTGCCGGACTTGACATCTCCTCCGGCGGTAATCGAACCCGACACGGTGAGATTTGGATTGTAGTAGACATTTGACTCGGGTGTGTTGCCGAGGCGGATGGCCTTTCCGTGGACGGCGCGGTTGGATATGACGTCACCCGTGTTGACGCTTACTGCCGAAATATTTGAGTTCACGACGGCATCCCCCTGAACCGTCAAGCTTCCATTGATCGTCGTGTTGACCGTTCCGGTGTTGGTGACCACCCCGCCGCTGATCGTGAGGACGTTGCTCAGGAACATGTTGTGACCGCGGAAGGACTGATTGGTCTTGATGTCGCCAGCAGAGGTGAGCGAGCCGGTGATGGTGAAATTGGGTTGGTAGTACAGGTTGGACGCAGGGGTATCATTCAGACGCATGGCCCTTCCTTGGTAGGCGTCACCTATGAGCATGTTCTGCGTCACTCGAGCATTTCCAGATACATCCAACTTGTGTGTTGGTTGGGCGGTCCCGATGCCGACGTTTGA
>Ga0255763_1004902_pt1 | contig 10994 bp, 17 predicted proteins | sample 041ome_2_FD_179963 | JGI IMG/M metagenome (GOLD analysis project Ga0255763, IMG submission 179963) | Coastal salt marsh microbial communities from the Groves Creek Marsh, Skidaway Island, Georgia - 041406US metaG (version 2) | ecosystem: Environmental > Aquatic > Marine > Intertidal zone > Salt...
CCAACCATGACCAGACCCAAAAGAAACGATCCGCCTAGAATCCGCGCCCATTTATCAACACCACCCACATTTGCTTTCATACACGTTCTCCTTCGAAAAGCTGATCAAATCATAGTTGTTTGGAACGGTCCTTGAGAAGTATCAATTTTCCTCATCGTTGCGATAAGCAGGACTCAAATGATTGCGCTATACCCAGGATAATTTGGGGATAGTAGTCAGCATCTATGGCCATACCATCCCCAAGCGGATCGAGCTCTGCTATTGTGATGGGAAGGCCTTCGGTCATGGAACCCAGAATTGAAGGTGAGAACTGTGGTTCTCTGCAGACACACTGGGTACCCGAGGACAGCAAATGAGCTCTGATCTCTCTCACCACCTTCGCACTCGGCGCCATTTCAGGATTCAGAGTCAAGACAGCAGGCGACATTAGTCCAAAGCGTTTTTCAAAGTACTGAAATGCGTCATGGAAAACGACATAGGATTGATTTGTATAGGGCGATAATTGCCTTTGAATCGCTTCGGTCACCCTCTCTACCCGCTTTTTAAAGCGCTCAGAATTCTCCCTGTATATCGTTTCTCCATCTGGATCGGTAGTCGATAGCACTGTTGCCAAGTAATCCGCCATGGCGATTGCGTTGAGAGGATCGAGCCATAGGTGCAAATCATCATGGTGACTCTCGTGGCTGAGATCGTACTGGTGCGAATGTGACTTTCCATGTTCGCTCGACAGCACCCCAATCTCTCGTGTTTCCCACAACTGAATACCGGGCGACTTAGCTAATTCAATCGCTGTAATGCCTGCGACTGAACGCACAGGTCTTTGAAGGAACGACTCAAGCCCGAAATCAATCAGCACAACAAAATCGGCTTCTTGCAACATTTGGGCATGAGACGGTTTCAGTGAGAAATGATGTGGTGACGCTGATCCTTGCAGCAATAAGTCAGCATGCGCTCTTTCGCCAGCGACGGCCACAACAATGGCATGCACTGGCGCAATTGAAGACACAATTCGCAAACGATCAGCATGAGCCTCTGATGAAACCACCATCACGAGCAATACAAGCGCGCTAGAGAGCATGTTAATCACTGAATTCTCCCACGTTGAAAGTGTTATAATATAACATTACGTTAGTGTCGTTAAATAGGATCGACGATAAAATGGCAGACAAACCATTGATCAAATTGACCAAATCTGGTTATCAAGCAGCGGATCGATGGCTCGTACGCGACGTCTCACTGTCAGTCAGCCAAGGCGAGATCGTCACACTCATTGGTCCAAACGGTTCCGGCAAATCCACGACAGCAAAAATGGCTCTTGGTATTTTGAAACCAACCACTGGCGAGGCTTTTCGGGCACAAGGACTTCAAGTGTCTTATGTCCCACAAAAGCTGATGATCGACTGGACGCTTCCGCTCGATGTCGCACATTTCTTTCAGTTAACAGGTAAGCCATCAATCCAGGCACAACATCACGCAATTGAAGCGACAGGTATCTCCCATTTGTTAGACCAAGAACTCCGTTCATTATCAGGCGGCGAGTTTCAACGTGTACTAATTGCCCGCGCGATCGCACGTGAACCAGACCTGCTCGTTCTCGATGAACCTGTACAGGGCGTTGATTACTCTGGAGAAAATGAGCTTTACCAACTCATCGGAACAATCCGAGATGATCTTAACTGCGGGATTCTGATGATTTCTCACGATCTGCACGTTGTCATGGCCAAAACTGACCAGGTCATCTGCCTCAACGGACATGTCTGCTGCTCCGGCACACCGGTGACCGTATCGCAATCAGATGAGTTTCAGGCGCTGTTTGGCCTTCGCGGGAACGCAGACATCGCGCTGTATCAACATCACCACGACCATCAGCATTCCGCTGATGGATCAATCGCACACGAACATCGCACCGGGTGCAGTCATGATTGACGATTTCTTCATACGTGCGCTCCTCGCAGGTATCGGACTTGCTCTAATGGCGGGCCCTCTTGGGTGCTTTGTCATCTGGAAACGTATGGCCTATTTCGGTGACACGTTGTCACACGGTGCACTCTTGGGAATTGCACTTGGTTTTTTACTTGAACTACATCTCGAGTTATCTGTGTTTCTCGTTTGCACTCTGATCGCGGTCACACTGTTCCTTCTGCAAAGACACTCAAGCATATCCTCAGACGCGCTCTTAGGGATACTGGCGCATGCGTCACTTGCAATGGGGCTTGTCGTGCTTTCGCTAATGACATGGATCCGTGTCGACCTTATGGGTTTATTGTTTGGCGATATCTTAGCAGTGTCACATCGCGATCTAATCATCATCGCCGGCACACTCGCCATGACGGGCATAGCAATGGTCTTTACGTGGCGCTCTTTGTTTGCTGCGACTGTCAGTCGCGAGCTCGCTGAGGCTGAGGGTTTAAACCCACAGCGTGCGGAGATCATTTTCATGCTCTTAATCGCGTCGGTAATTGCGGTGGCAATTAAGATCGTTGGCGTTTTGTTGATTACCTCATTGCTAATTATCCCAGCAGCGACAGCTAGACGCATTTCGCTATCACCGGGACAGATGATGCTCGCCTCATCGATGATTGGCGTATTCGCGGTCGTACTCGGGCTAACAGGTTCACTGAACTTAGACACCCCCTCGGGGCCAAGTATTGTGGTCGCGTCGGTGGCGCTCTTTCTGGTTTCAATGACACCGTTCGCACATCGGTTCAGGATGAGGTTTCGGAGGTGAATCACTTGACAGAGCCTAAGCTAACAAAAAATCAATCCTTGGTGCTTGAAGTACTGGAATCACATCGAAACCCTCTGAGTGCGTACTCAATTCTTGAGCAACTCGCTGACGCTGGATTACGTGCGCCACCTCAGGTGTATCGTGCGCTCGAAAAGCTGATCGACTCCGGCCTGATACACAAATTGGAGAGCATCAACAGTTATGTCGCATGCCAACTTCGTCATTGCGGATCACACCAAGTAACGAGTTTCGCAATCTGCGATAGCTGCGACCGAGTCTCAGAAATCATCGACATTGAATTTGAAAGTAAGCTCCATGGCCTCGCAGAAAATGTTGGATTGACACCGAAACACTCTACGGTCGAGATCCATGGCCTATGCAACCAATGCGTCGATTACCCGGGGTAGTTAGGCGTCTGTCGGATCAGATTTCGGCAACGCTGTGAAGGGTAGAGGGTTACCCAAAAGAACAAAACGCAGAAGCCCGTATGGAACACCGAGGACCGCGAAAAAGACCAATATATCCAAATCCATCGCGGACCAGGACAGCACAGCGAAGATGCCGATGACCGATAGTGCGAACAAAACAGCTAAAATTATATCTACAACAACTAAAACTCTGCGCACACTAGCCTCCCTTGCCCTAGCCAATGGATATGGGAGGCATACTCGTAATTCAAGACCAAAACACTACACGCTATCCGGCGGCCATGCATGGCTCTGGGATACGTCGAACAACTTAAATCTAGGTGTGTTCAAGAATAACGTTGGTTAAATCGATTGGAGAGAAAACCTCCACCCAGTAGCCGTCCGGGTCTTTGATGAACGCGATACCCTTCATCGAACCGTCGTTGGGGCGCTTGACGAACTCTACCCCCATAGACTCAAACCGATCACAGGCGGCGTTGACGTCGGGCACCGAGACACAGATGTGACCGAAGCCTTTCGGTTCGGTGTTACCGTTGTGGTATCCCGCAAAAGACGTGTCTGATTCTGTCCCATGGTTGTGGGTCAACTCTAACAGGCCTGACTGATTGGCTAACCATTGGATACGCTCAGCACGATCACTAGGCATTTGATTAACCAGGCCAGCCTCGAAGCCCAGAAAATAAAGAGTAAACCCCATGTGATCAAAGACGAATGTCTCAATAAGCGTCGCGCCCAAGGTGTTCTGATAAAAATCTAGCGACTTCTTCGGATCCTTTACCCTGAGCATTGAATGATTGAGTTTAAATCCCTGTGTACCCATTCCGTAACCGTCCCAAACGTTTGCTAAACATTAAGTATGCGAGGGTTCTAGAGCGTAACGGTAGTAGGTGGTTACTACTCAATAAAACCCGGAGATACAAGATTCTAAAATTTCACGATCTCGTTGAATAAAAATCTTTAGGTGTAAGAAAACTACAACTGATTATTCGTTCATTAGACTAATTTTAACGGAAAGGTTTAAACCCAAGAAATTAGGGAATTAACCTGAAAAAAATCAATAAAATCATATATTAATAGTGTATACTATGTAACTTAATTTAAGCTCAATAGCTGTTAATACCGACTTTCCATGAAATGAGATATTGACTTTTAGATGTCCAAAAATTCTGTGGACAACTTTGTGGAAATCTTCTGTTATTTCAGTTTTTATGCCTTTCCGGCGAGTGTATAATCCTTACTCAATCGTCGCTGAGTGATACATCACGTTGATCCGAACCACATACTTCGGAGCACCCTCACCGAGGACATCGCCGGCGTGAAACACCGATGCCGGATGAATGCCGTGCCGAAAGAACAACGCCCTGCCACAGCGCGGCCTGACTCTCTCTACCACCCGCCCCGCTTCCAACAGAAGGGTATCACCGCCCTCTACACCCTCTTTCTGACCGTTTAGATAGAGCAGCATAGACAACATCGAACGACCCCTCTTCCAGCACTCCAGCTGGTCGGTTTTAGGGTTTACGTAATAACCCGGCCAGTCACCGTCAAGATGCGGCCTAAACTGCTGACCGACCACGTACCGGTAGGTATTAAAACGGTGGCTCACCGCTCCCATACTCCCACGACCTTCCAATACCTGCGGGATAAAACGCGCTATCCGGCTATATAAAACCTCTGCGTCTTTGGGGTGCACCATCCAATGAACGGTCGTGTTCTGCCTCATACCCGGCGGAGTCTGGATTCCCGGCGCCGCCTCCCTGAACCCGAGCTTCTCGGTGAATGCGATCAGTCGTTCGCTCTCCGCCGCTGAGATCACACCATCAATCTGGAACGCAAGCTTGTCATCAAAGCTTAGGTCAAGATAGCTGTGCGCCTCCTTCGTCTCAGTATCCAACAAGGCCTGACCTGAGCGAAAGATTGGTGTCTGCTCTTCAAAGCCTCCGCCGGGGAGTGAACCCAAATCCGTGGCAACAATATCTATATTCATCCCGAATTCCCATTAAAAAGCCCGGCGCGCAAAATGCGCCCCGGGCTTCGTATCAGCGGACCATTCTTAAATGGTTCTCGCTGCCATTTCCTTGGCAATATACTCAGCCTGCCTAATCGCTAGAGTAACGATCGTGAGCGTTGGGTTCTCCGCTGCACCGGTGGTGAACTGAGACCCGTCCGACACAAACAAGTTGGGAATATCATGCGTCTGACCCCACTTATTTACCACACCATCGCGCGCCTTTGCCGACATCCGGTTCGTCCCAAGGTTGTGGGTCGATGGATAAGGAGGCGTCGGGAAGGTTCGAGTGGCACCGACCGCATCGTAGATCTCAGCGCCTTTCTTCCACGCATAGTTCCTCATCGCAATGTCGTTCGGGTGGTCATCAAAATGAACGTTAGGCGCCGGGAGACCATACTGATCCTTTACGTCATGGTTCAGAGTGATGCGGTTAGTCTCTTGCGGCATATCCTCACCGACAAGCCACATACCTGCCATGTTCTCATACGAATCAAGGGCGGTAGTGAACTCACGCCCCCATCCACCTGGGTTCAGGAACGCAGCCATGAACGGTAAACCAAGCGACAGAGTCTCAAACTCAAATCCACCTACAAAGCCTCGCGAGGGATCATGCCTCGCCTCGTCTTGGACGATACCGGCCATGGTCGTACCACGCCACATTTTCACCGGCTTGTCGAAGACAGCGTAGACCGACGCAGTCATGTGGCGCATGTAGTTTCGACCGACCTGGCCAGAACTGTTCGCCAGTCCGTCAGGGAACATAGACGACGTTGAGTTTAGAAGTAGACGTGGGCTCTCGATTGAGTTACCCGCCACGGCCACTACACGGGCCTTTTGGAGATGCTTGTTACCGTCTTTATCTGCATACAAGACACCGGTTACTTTCCCAGACTTGTCGTGCTCAATCTTCAGAACGTGCGCATTTTCACGAACCTCAAGATTACCTGTGGCCTCGCCCTGAGGGATCTCGGTGTATGCCGAGGACCATTTGGCACCGAACTTACAGCCCTGAAAACAGAAACCAACCTGCTGACAGCCCGGACGTCCGTCACGCGGTTGGCTATTAATCGCCATGTTACCTGTGTGGACTTTCTTGTAACCCAGTTTTTTTGCACCAGCCTCGAACACCTTGTAGTTATTATTACCAGGCAACCCAGGAATTCCGTTTGTACGTGTAACACCCATCTTAGACTCGGCCTTCGCGTAGTATGGCTCAAGCTCAGACAGCCCAATCGGCCAATCCAGCAGGTTAGCTCCATGGACGTTTCCATAGACGGTCTGAGTTTTAAACTCATGCTCCTGGAACCGTAACGAGGCACCTGCCCAGTGCACAGTTGACCCACCAACAGCCTTTACGATCCAGGCAGGGAGTCCTGAAAAGTCTTTAGCTACCCGCCAGTCCCCCGAAGTCGTTCGAGCATCTAGCCAACTAATCTGACCGAAGCTACCCCACTCATCGTTCTGATAGTCCTGCGGCAAGTGACGACCGCCTGCCTCCAGACAAACTACGTTAATCCCCTTCTGGGCAAGCTCGTTGGACAGTGTCCCGCCACCGGCACCAGAACCAATTACGACAACAACACCATCATCGTTCAAATCAAATTTTGCACTCATTATAATTTCTCCAATTCTTGCGATGATTAGATCCAGGTGATGTCATCAAAGCCGCGTTTGATGTATCCACCCTTGCTGTAGGACTCTCCCTCGTAACCAAACAGCGGCCACACGTTCTTGTTGTTGTAAAGACCGGTGACCAGATTTCCCCGCATCGTCTGGAAGAAAGAGCTCTGTTCCATAGAGCGGAGAATTTCGACGCGCTCAAGCTCCCACGGAACCGACAGGTAGTCGGAGTACCCGCGACCCTGCGCCGCGGCGTCCAGCGCCGAGACGCCGGCCGCGATTCTGTCCTTCGAGTCGGCCGAATCGAATCCTTTCACGGCGGCGGCGTAGTACTCATCCGCGACGTGGTTGTGCGGATAAATATCGCGAGCCATCTGGATCAGTGTCGCCATCTCTCTCGGTGCGACATGTTTCGTTTCCATTGCCCATGCCGCGGTGCTACCCGCGACAAAACCAGTACCAACCGCCAAGCCGGCACCAACGACCATACACCGCTTGAGAAGTTCTCGGCGGCTAATCCCTTTCGATGAAGTGATTGTTTTCACTACTACCTTTCCTCGTTGTTATTGTAGAAATCGCTATCGTCAATCGATAACGCGACACCCTGACGACATGGAACGTCACGAGTCCTAACCGCAATATGCAATAATTGGAATACCAAATGGTAGTAGTGGAGTACTACAAAAGAAAAATAAATATAATAAATTATTTCTTTAAATCAGTAATTTAAATAATAAATAATAGATAAAAATGAACTCGTTGATTTCATTTATCGTTAAATTTGGTCTACCAAGATTCAGCTGGCTTGTAGTTGTCGCAACTCTTGCATACGGGTGGCTAGCCGGTTGTCCATATAGATTAAACACGCCGAACGCAGTAGCGAGGTGAAATTCTGCGGCGCACCTCGGAGCTCTATGACCTCTCGGTGCAGCTTCGATATAAACCCAGGTGTCGTGAACCCTTGGGACTCAGCGACCTCATCGAGCACCGACCAGTAGAGGCCCTCTAGACGAATACTTGTCACCTGGCCGTCTAAACGGATACTACGAGAAACATACGAGTAATTTTCGGGATTTTGCCCAGCAAATATCTGACACATCGTCAAACCTCCTTGTTACTTATTGATCTTATTGGGGCAGACTACCTCATCGATATCAAAGCGCAAGCACTTTGGCATACCAAAAAGTCTTAATTCAAGAAAATTATTGGTTTTAATCAATTTTATCGACATTATGGCATGCCTTAAGTCAAGTACTGAGGCTATGGTTTCATGGCGGAGTCAGCCAGGGAGCGGACACGTATCAACGTCGTATCAAGCATGGGTATCTGAATTTGGCCCTGTTGGATTAAGGGACCTATCTCGGTACATCCGAGAATGACGCCATCAATGGTCATTTCTGTTAGTCGATGAATAACGCTCAAGAAGTAGTCACGAGATCCGTCGTTCATCTCTCCCAAACAGAGCTCCTCGTAGATAATTCGATGAATTTCGAGCCTTTGTGACTCATTTGGAATTTTGACAGTGATACCGTAGTTTGTAGAAAGACGATCCCGAAAAAAGTCTCGCTCCATGGTGAATCGGGTGCCGAGCAACCCCAGACACTGCAGGGAGTTCTGTCTGGCGAATTCACCAAGCGCATCGGCGATATGCAGACCTGGAATCCGTACGCCGGCACTAACCTCATCAAACACCTCGTGCATGATGTTGGTACAAATAGCAAAACAGTCGGCGCCACCCGCTGGAAGCTGCCGCACTGCGGTAGTCAATATATTAGCCGCGGCAGACCAATCTTCCCCAGCCTACAGTTTTTCGATCTCTGCAAAATCGAGACTAAGTAGTAAAATCTTCGCCGAATACAAGCCCGCAAGACGAGCTTTCACTTGCTCGTTTATCAAAGCGTAATAGGTTTGGGTACTCTCCCAGTTCATCCCACCAAGAAGACCGATAGTTTTCATCAGGAAAACCATCCACCGATCTCGGAGACGTATAACACTAACAAGACAAAGGCGATTCCTTTCCAGGTCCAAAGGTTTTGTCGTAGCTCTTCGGCTTCTTTTTCTAACGCCTTGAACTCATCGCTCATCCACTTCTCCAAGTCTTAGGTCAAATTTTTCATATCCAAGGATGATACAAGATTCCGAGCTTAGATCGATCTCTTGACACAACCTTCGCCACAGAGTCTTTTCGAGACGACAGCGGGCCTTTTGGACAGGTCAGCGATCATTCGGTGGAAGACTGGATAAAGAACGGTATGATAGTGTGAACTCCAAACACCATGACGATAAAACCGATGACAAACCTTCTCAAATCGATCACGATCCTGAGCATGTCCACTCTGATCTCGGTGGCTCAGGCAGCACCACCAACCACTTATCGCTGTGTCGACGTCAGCACGAAACGGGCGTTTCAGTTTGAAATTCCAGCCGATGGCAAGGGTGATTTAACTTTCCTAGCCGGCTTCCCGGTCAAATCAAGAGGTCAGCTACCGATGACCCACTACTTTTCCGAAATGACCTTTCGATTCGGTAGTGAAGTGGAAGGTGGCATGTTCCGAAACGGGATTTTTTATTATCACCGCCATGATACCGGGACCGGAACCAAGATTGTCAGTGGCACCTGCCGGGTGATCTAATTAGAGAATCCGGCACCAGCCTTTCGTACCAAGAGCTTGGTTAAACCCACGAATCTCTCGGTAATGGCACTGGTCGGATTCATAATCAATAATGGTATAAGCACAAAACAAGAGCGTTGCGCCGATACACCCAAGTGCGACAACAGTTTGAGCGTGGTGTTTGATCCAATTCATCCGTCAATATCCCTTTGTTTGGAGTTAGACATCGACAAGTTCAACGAAATCTTCACTAGTTTCTTGGGATAATAATCACGAGAGACCTAACGTAAGCTATGCTTTCGGAAAGAGCACCGCTCTCGAAAGATGATGCAAATGCAGCCTATTTCTAATCTGACTTAACGAGTCCCATCCGACACTGTAAGTCATCCGACATTGGGTGCGTAGTCAGCTTCGAACCTGCATATCTAACCAAACCGGGCAAAGGATTGGAGAGCAAAGCGCCAAGCTCGTGACTAACTGATAATAATTGTTCTAAATCCACTTCACATCGATACCCATCAAAGATCAAGGCATGCACCAGATCTTCGGTGCAAACATTGCCTGTCGCTCCAGGTGCGTACGGACAACCACCAATCCCGCCGACAGAGGCATCTAAATGGCGAATCCCAGCTGCAATCCCTGATAATGCATTCGCGATTCCGAGACCGCGTGTGTTGTGGAGATGTAGCGTGATCTCAACGTCGGGAAACCCTTCAACGACCGCTCTGCAAAGATCCAAGACTTGAAGCGGGGTCGCTGTTCCGACGGTGTCCGCCAAGGTTAAAGAGTCGATACCGACATCTATGTAACGTTTTGCCCAGTCCAAGACCATAAATTCCGGCACGTACCCAGTAAACGGGCAACCAAAAGCAGTGGCCAAGGTCCCGTTGACCTTAAGAGCTCCGCGGTTGGCACAAATTTCATGGAACTGTGCGATCGAATCCTCACACGTCATCCGTAGGTTGGCCATGTTATGAGCTTCACTCACCGACATCACCACATTCACCTCATCAAGCTCAACGGACAGTGCGCGATCAAGACCCCTTGCGTTGGGAATCAAGGCGCTATAAGCCACCCCAGGCTGGCGATCGATAGCATTCAATACAGCCTCGGCATCCGCCAGTAAAGGTACGGCTTTGGGAGATACAAACGACGTCACTTCAATTTTTGAGAGACCTGCCTTCGAAAGAGCATTCAGTAACCTGACCTTATCCTCTGTTTCAACAAAGTGACCGGCACTCTGTAACCCATCGCGCATCCCCACTTCTTGGATATGAATCCGATCTGCAGTTTGGCTATACATCATTCGTCTCCCGTGACCTTTCGGATCATCTCTTCGCCAAGTCCTAAGGCTTTAAGTACTTCTCTGTTGTGCTCACCAAGGCTCGGGCCCAGCCATTGCGTGCCTCCGGGTGTCTTTGTAAGCCTCGGTACGACCGATGGCATGTAAAGATTTAGGCCCGATTTCAGCGTATGGTGTTCTATCGAACCTCTGGCCTTAAACTGCTGGTCTTCAAAGACCTCGGCAATAGAATTAATTCCGGAGGCTGGCACTAACGCTTGTTCAAGAACATCTAACGCCTGACTCAGGCTGA
>Ga0255763_1004912_pt1 | contig 10976 bp, 9 predicted proteins | sample 041ome_2_FD_179963 | JGI IMG/M metagenome (GOLD analysis project Ga0255763, IMG submission 179963) | Coastal salt marsh microbial communities from the Groves Creek Marsh, Skidaway Island, Georgia - 041406US metaG (version 2) | ecosystem: Environmental > Aquatic > Marine > Intertidal zone > Salt...
TTTTACGGTGAGTGTTCTAAAGTTGCTTTATGTGGTATGATGTCTAAAAGAAAAACACCGTATTCGAGTATAGAAGCCGCTATAGAGGTTGGAAGATCATTTTGTCACGAAACGTTCGAAACGAGAAAACCATTACAGCCAGTTTTGATAACACATGTAGTATTCATACTTATAGTTTTGTTTCTTATTATACTATATACACGTAAAGAATGACGTTTCCTGTAGAAGCTACCGTATACGAACCCATGTACGACTATAACGATAAAAAATATATTAGACTTACCGTATCCGATAAAGTTCGCGATTACATACTTGGTTTACACGCGAATAAATCCGATGTTATACTTTTTCCCGATACACTCGATGATCCACTCGAAGGTAACGTTTTAAAAGTAAAAGTTCCGTTCAGGTACCGTCGCGTCATGTGTAACGTAGACGGTGATACACCCGTACAATCATTAAAAAAGGGTGACATAGTTCAAACCGAACTCCAATTTAATGGTGTTTGGAATGCACACGAACACAGTGGGTACTCGTGGGTTTTGAAGTATATAAAGTATATAAACTAATAGTAAGAAATGAGTCTTACACGCTCGGGATATCTCACAGGTGAGACACAAGAAATCAAAAACGAACTTACGGTTCGTGCCGTCGTAAACACGGAATTTGGATTTCCTCCGCCTCCCTTTAAGGTATTCAGAAAAACAAAAACGGGTCTATGTGTTCCCCGATTTTATGGCGAAGAAAAGTTTGGTAAAGCAAAAGAAGATCGTCGCCCGGAACCAGTAAAAATATCGACCAAGTTTAATGGAAAATTACGCGATGAAACACATCAAAATGATGCTTTGGCAGCTGCACTCAAAGCCGGACACGGTGTTCTTTCACTTCCATGTGGGTTTGGTAAAACCACCGTATCCTTGGCCATAGCGTGTAAACTTGGGTACCGAACCATGATTGTTGTTCATAAAGAGTTCTTGGCGAACCAGTGGCGTGAACGTATCCAACAGTTTTGTCCCGGTGCGTCCATAGGTATAGTCCAACAGGACAAAAAAGAAACCGAATGTGATTTTGTCATTGCCATGCTCCAATCACTTTCTTTAAAAGAGTACTCGTTTAACGATTTTGACACGATAGGGACTTTGATTGTTGATGAAGCACACCATATATGCGCAAAAGTGTTTTCCCAATCCCTATTCAAAATGTGTCCCAAACATATTTTTGGTCTTTCAGCAACGCCCACGCGTAAAGATGGTCTCACTAAGGTTCTACATTGGTTCATGGGACCGACATTCTTTGCCGTAGAACGCGAAAATCAACAACAAGTCGAAGTGTTTCCCATAGAGTATACGTGTCCACGGTTTCAAGATCCACCGCCATGTACGCGATTCGGTAAACTATCCTTAGCAACTATGATTACTGAACTTACCGAAGATCGTGCAAGAAATATCGTCATATTAAACCTTATAAAAAATATTGTTAAGGGAACGCGCCAAGTTCTCGTCTTAAGCGATCGTCGACACCATTGTGAAGTACTTCATCAAAGTTTCAAGAAAACGTCTGGTTTATACATGGGTGGTATGAAAGAAGCTGAGTTAACCGAATCGAGTAAAAAACAAATCATATTTGCGACGTTTAGTCAAGCACACGAAGGTCTCGATATACCTTCACTCGATACGGTTATACTTGCGACCCCTAAGTCGGATATAGTTCAATCTATAGGTCGAATCATGCGTGAAACACACGGTAAAAAGAATAATCCCCACATTTACGATATTTTCGATCAATGGTCTATTTGTCACGCGATGTATAATAAACGTCTCAAAGTGTACAGGCAAGGTGGTTTTAAAATACCAAAACAAAAACCCGAAGAACCGAGTGTTTTCAATCAAGGGAAATGCCTCATTTTACCCTAAAAATAATCACTTATATTTGTAAGAATGCCGTGTTGTGATACGGGTCGTAATATACAAAAGTATAAAGGAGCCGCAGCATCTACACTCCAGGATGTTACCGATAATGGGAACACGACAACGGGTGATATAATAACAACCACTGGATACTTTATAGGTGACGGGAGTAAACTTACCGGTATATCAGGTGCAAGTGCCGCATTTACTTTACAGGAAACGTCAGATCGTGGTAACACCACGTCTAACGTGATTCAGTTTACAAACCCAATTACGTCTTTAACTACAAGTGGTAATGTAATAGTCGCGGGTAACGTAACTGCATCTAAATTTTACGGTGATGGTACAACGCTTACGGGTGTTGCTTTAAGTGTAGATTTGACAAATAATGTTACACGAATAAGTATCTTAGAATCGAATTTAGCAGATAATGTTACACGAATAAGTATATTAGAATCGAATTTGGCGGATAATGTTACACGGATAGGTAACTTAGAATCGAATTTGGCGGATAATGTTACACGGATAGGTAACTTAGAATCAAATTTAGCAGATAATGTTACACGGATAGGTAACTTAGAATCGAATTTGGCGGATAATGTTACACGGATAGGTAACTTAGAATCAAATTTAGCAGATAATGTTACACGAATAAGTATCTTAGAATCAAATTTGGCGGATAATGTTACACGGATAGGTAACTTAGAATCGAATTTAACAGATAATGTTACACGAATAAGTATCTTAGAATCGAATTTAGCAGATAATGTTACACGGATAGACAACTTAGAAGATGAAACCCAACCCGTAAATAGGGGTGGAACGAATATTACTACCTACGCTAAGGGTGATATACTAATAGCATCAGCTACTGATACTTTATCTAAACTCAGTTTAGGTCAGGATGGATATGTTTTAACTTCTAATTCTACAACCACTTTACCAGAATGGAGATCTTCGAGTGATTTAGGGACCCAAGTCGCACAGCTCTCTAATAGTTCGTATATACTTGGTGGAGCATATAATGGTATTACCGGTAAAATATGGAGTGTTCAAGCTTCTACTTCAAATACAGCCGATTATATAGTTGCTAGAGACTCAAGTGGTGATATATTCGTTTCTAACGTGAATGCTATAAAATATTACGGTGACGGCGGAACTTTATCAAATATAAGTGGTTCGCAAGATTTACAGGACGTTATAGACCAAGATCCTTATACGAACTCCCCACCATATTTCGGTGCTGGTTCCTATGGTGCTATTTATGGTTCAAATACTATAAACGCGAGCACGATTTCAACTACAATAGGGGTTTATGGTCCTATCAAAGGTTCAAATACTATAACTACGTCGGGTGTATATGGCCCTATATACGGTTCAAATACTATAAACGCGAGTACGATTTCAACTACAACAGGGTTTTATGGACCTATCAAAGGTTCAAATACTGTAACAGCGAGTAGTATTGTAAGTGATAACGCAGTCGGACTTAACCGATTAAATGCAAGTAACATTAACAGTGGTACATTATCCAACACATATGGTGGCACGGGATTTACCTCGTACGCCATAGGTGATTTACTCGTCGGTACAGGTTCGGGTTCTAACCTCAAGAAATTACCTAAAGGCAATGCAAATTATGTATTAACCGTAAAAGATGATCAATCTGATATAGAGTGGGCACCGGCTTCTAGTGGAGGTAGTACTGTTTGGACAACCTTGGGTTCAGACATATACTATAATAGTGGTAATGTGGGTATACAGACTAATACTCCCCAATATGAACTCGATGTTTCGGGTAATGTAAACATTACACAAAAACTATTAGTAAATGGTACACCTGGTATAACCGGTAATGTTCTAGGTATTAATAGTACTTCAAGTGGATTAGAATGGGTAAAAGCACCGGATAAAGTAAAAGTAACCGCTAATGATACATCTACATATCAGCATCAAATTATGTATTCGCTTCCAGGTTTACAATCAGACGGGGAAACAAAATATATAGATTTAAATAGTCAGTCTTTAGATCATGCAACTAATGATATTTTTTCATTTACACCGAGTGAAAGTTTACTTAAAGTTGGTGTAATTAGAACTGGAGGAAATAATACTAACAACTCAATATCAAATTTAAATCCAACGCATACACTTCACGTTGGTGACAAAATTATAATGCATAATTATGCAAATTATGATGTTTTTAGAGTAAATGGTAACGTTTTTACGACCGGTCACTTTGTTGGTGATGGGAGTTATATAACGGGTATAAAACAGATAAAGAATGAAACGGACACGGATGTCATTGTTGCGGGTGATGGTGCACCTACGAGAAGAAGTTTATTATCTAGGTTTTATAACTAAAAAATTAATATAACTAATTATATGACATCTATTACTAACCAATATACAAATACTGTAGAAGGTTTTTATGATAATTTTGTTTCCCAAATTTCAGTAAACACAATTACTCCACCAGGTGCGAGTACAACAGGTGGTGTTTCATCAGCTATGTCGAATACGGGCGAATACATATTTATAGGTGATTGCGAAAGATCAAACGTATACGTTTATACCAGTGATAACACAAATGTATCGTATCTTACCACAATAGATTTGGGTACCACACCCGGACACGGTTGGTCAGTTGATACAGATTTGTATGGTGATACTGTCGTCATTGGTAGTAATTTAGAAACTGTTAGTGTGTATACACGTAGTGGTTCTTCGTTTACACATGATTATACAATAAGTAAACCTTCAGCTAATAGTTCAGACTTTGGTAAGGCCGTTGCAATTGCTAAAGAAAATACATCACGAATTGTTGTGGGTGATTATGGGTATATGTATTATTATTATAATGGTGATACACTAAATTGTGGTGATGTATCTTTATTTGAAAATGGTACTTTAATAGCAAATTGGCATAATTTGAGTAGTGGACAGGGTGTTTCCGTTGGTATAAGTGGTGATGGTGAATATATTGTTACTGGACACGGAGGGTATAGTAGTCCATTTCCCTATAACACTACCATGAATGCATTCCCTTATGTTGATGGTGGTGGTACTCACCATGCAGCGGGTGATGGTGTGTTCCAAATTCTAAAATATGATACTAATGCTGGTTCTACTATTAATGGTAATAATATTACTCGAAAAAAATACTTATATGCTCCAATATCAAATTCATCGTATGGGTTTTCGGTTGCCATGTCTGTAACTGGAGATATAGTAGCCGTAGGGGCACCAACCGAAAATTTAAATTCTGCAAATGGGTATGGTGGCGCTATACGAGTATACCAAAAAAGTGCGGTAAATGATACTACATGGAATCAAATAGGTAACACTATATACCATTCAAAAGGTGCAGGTAATTTACTTCGTCTCACATATAATGGAAAAAGGTTATACACAGCTCTCCAATCTGCCGCTTTCAAGGATGATCAGGAAGATTATAAAACATTTAACGTATACGACTATAACGGAAGGTTCTGGACACCTTTAGAATACATAGAAGGCGAATTTTTTAATAATTCGTATGGGTACCCTACGAGTATGTCACTGGATGGTCTCAAAATTTTGTGTACATCTAAAAATAATACAAATACAAACTTAGAAGCGACGAGTGGTATAAGTGATACTAAACAACTCTTAAAATTAGCGTCCGGTGTAAAACTATTAGGGAGTACATCTGTTGGTGGTTCTTTAGCGGCAAGTGATATTATAGTTGGCGGCGGTGTCGTTTCGAATTATGAAAATAGCGGTATGATAACGTTTTCAGATACAACCGGTGACGAAGATAAGTTTTGTAAAATACTTAACCGTAAATATGATGGTCAAGATAGTACAAACGATAAATCCGAACTTCTTATCATGAAAAATGGTGATGATGTTGGTGGTAATGATAGAATACGAATGTATGGATATGAAGTTGTTTTACAAAGTGGTGGTTCATTAGTAGAAAGAGACTGTAATAACGAAATATTCGAAGATGGTTATGAGTTTATGTGTGATCCAGCTATAAAAATTACGAGTAATAATTGTGTTAATATCGGTGAATTATCTCCTTCGTACGTTTCATTTATAGTAACGGAAGATAGCGGAGACTTTTTAATAAACGGTAAAAATGTAGACTTAGTATTACAAAGAGGTGTTGAATACAGATTCGATCAATCAGACAGTAGTAATACAGACAAAACCATTATGTTTTATAACGGTGGTACCCCTTTAGGTTCAAATACGAGTATACTACCTGGTAATCTTGGTGCATACACAACAATTACAATACCTTATGATGCTCCTGAAACGGGTATAGAGAGTGTTAATTGGAATACCGGTACTACTCATACTAACATTGGTGTAATTTCACCACCAACAAGACTCAACGTAACTGGAAATATGAATGTAAGTGGGTTAGTGGGTATAGGAACATCAAGTCCTCAGCATAAGCTTCAGGTTGGCGGAAATGTAAGTTTGGGTTCATATTCAGAAAGGTTGTTTCGTCCGACACATTATTACTACCAGACATATTCAGGAACCAGTGGATACGCTTACCATTTCCTGGAGTATAATAACACGTGGGTCTTACATGTCAATGGGAACGACAAAATGTACATCAGATCAGATACAGGAGTTGCATTGGATGACTTCACTGGACAGCATAGATCTTTTGTAGAAAATGTTTGGACCGAAAATATTAATGACTATATTGGTCTCATCGTATGTGCAAATAAGAATACATACACGAGTGCGAGTTTTGCCACATATAAAGGAAATCGTGCGATTCAAATAAATGAATCTTTACCAGATGTTCGTCTCAGCAATGTTGCCTACGATAAATCGTGCTTTGGTGTAATATCTAGTGGTGAAGACCCAGAATCACGCGAAGATACATATGGTACCATAACGATCCCTATTCCTAAAGAAAGGGGTGATACGCGTACTTTTATCAACTCCGTAGGTGAAGGTGCCATTTGGGTGACCAATATCAATGGTTCCCTCGAATCAGGGGATTATATCACGACATCCAATATAGTTGGCTATGGTCAGAAGCAGGACTCTGAGTTCCTCGCTAACTATACGGTTGCTAAAATAACGATGGATTGCGATTTTAATCCAAAAATTCAACCAGTGAAACAAATTAAAAAGGAACTGGGAAATGTAGAATACTGGATAAAATACAAAATAAAGGTAATATCACAAGAAGAATACAATGTATTACCGGATACACAAAGGAGAATAAAAACAAACGCTGATGGTAATGATAAATATTACCAATTAATTTATGAAGAAAAAACTATAGAAGATCCATTAATCTATGAAATAGAAAATTATGTTTGGATACACGAATCGAGAGAAGAAATGATTAATTCAATTGATGAAAATGGTATTTTTATATGGGAAGACCATCCCACAGAAACAGAGAAAGCCTATAAAATCCGATACCTCGATTCTAATGGCATGGAGACGGATGAAGCGAATCATGTATACAAGGCAGCTTTTGTAGGGTGTACATATCACTGTGGTTAAACTAATTTACCATTCTGGAAAAAGTCACAATGGTAGAAAGTTTTTTTACTTTCGTGGAAGTGAATCCATTATCGCGAGGGCAATAACGCCCGCAATAAAGAACAAAACAACGTAATTACACTCGGTATCCTCCTCACCAGTAGAAATTTTCCGTTTCTCCTGGACTGGGACTGATACTTCTCGTGAAGGTCTCGGTCTTTCAATAGGATCTTCGTCTAAAGGACAATACCCTATCATATACTATATTTTACAAATTAATTTCGACCGATTTTTTCTTTCGTCCACGTTTACCCTTGGACTGAGTAACTTTCACTTCACGAACATCACCGTCTTCACCTTCACCTTCACCTGTATCTGGCGCCTCGGCAATATCCGAAATATCGTCGTCGTCGTCATCATCTACACTCGGTGGTTCCTGTGGTTTAATACTCGTCGTGTTCATGGGTGGTGTTGGTGGCATCATAATGTTACCCATGAGACTTGAAATGTCGAACCCTGGTCCCTGCATTTCGTGTCGCTCACCGTTTTCGGGTATACCCTGTTGTTGAGATTTTGGAACCGTATTCTGTACCGCCGTCATCATATTCTGAACAAGTCCTGGGTTTTGTTTAATCACATCGTTCATGTTTGGCATGACCGATTTAAACATACTATTCGTCAAATGGAACATCATTGCTGAACCACCAAGCATCATAATGAGTTTAATTTCTGGGGCAACGTGCATTTTAGATCTATATTTTACATATAACTCCTCAAACACTTCATCGTAATCGTCCACGTTTTCCATAACGTTTTCAGACCAACCGTCGAGTTGAATTTCAAATGGGTTATACTTTTTGTTCATAAACTCAAGACCAGTTGTACACGCAATAAGCATACGTCTCGAAAATTTAATAGATTTATCTACATCTATACTATACGTTATTCGTTTTACTTCACTTCTAAGTTCGTCTATAGGGGAATAGGCATTTAAACGTTTGTTCACAGTAAACCCCTTTTTTTCCAAGCGACCAAGTTTGTTTACAAGATCCGCCTTTTCTTCATCAATTGTTTTAAACCCAGGTGATGGTTTTTCTTCCTCTTCCATCGCGTACCCAGTACCATAATCCATATCGGGTTCGTCGTCGTCGTATTCACCATAATCAACGGGTGCCTCTGGTGGAGGCGCAGATGGCTGTGTCTGCTTGTTTGGGTTCGCAAAAGAATCAATATCTTCCTGGAAAACTTGTGGTTGTGGTGCTGTAAATTGGGTTTTCATTTGTGAAACTTGTTTTTTTACAGGCTGGGGTCTTTGTCGAGGTCGAGGAACTTCGATTTCAATTTCGTTCATCAAAGCCTGTTCGTTATCATCAAGTTTCATAACATTAGTATCTCTACGATCAAGAATAATTTCACCGTCCATTACTCTTTATGTTGAAACTATTCTATTCTCTTTAACGCACTTTATAAAAAATGTTGATCCAATATAAATGAAACTTAACGCTACAAATAGAAATACGATCAGGGCCATTGTCATTGTCATCGCTTTATTATGTGTTCTCGCCATGTTGCGTACCAGTGGGTACCAGGGTAAAGAGGTCGAAATCGAAACGATTAATACGGGTTCACTCTTTGATATTCCATCGACCGAAGAATGTTTAGGTAGTGCCTACTATTCCGACAGTAAAGGCGGTGTTTGTGACGGTCAAAAACTTGTACGAGAACAAGCGAGTTATAAGATGAAGTAAAATCTCCAGTATATATAAATGGCTTTAGTGACTAGTCAATCTACTTTACCTGATTTTGAACATGAATATCATACGATTACGGTTGATACCATAGGTCAGGCGAGTAAAAATACGTTCACGGTTCATCTTCAACAAACACTCGAAAATGTCGTTCAAGTAAGACTTAATGCTGCACAAATCACAACCACAGGTTCTAATGTATGTTACATTTCAATAAACGAACTCGATACAAATTACACCCAGAGAACATCGAACGTATATGGATACGAGGGTCAAGCGAGTTTATCAAAAGTAAATAATTCGTTTGGGAGTTTGATAAGTGGTGGTGGTGCAGTATCACAAATTATTTTTAAAGATAATTACCCAGTCGTACAACAATATTCGACGCCTATACGAAAAATAGATAGATTAACAATTCGTTTATTAAATCAAGACGGCGATACTATATCGGGTACTGATGATAACTTTTTTATTTTTAGATTCGTGTGTAAACAAAAAAATTTACCATTCCAGGAGAGTGGTAAATAGCGCATATTTTTAACCTTTTCTTATTATAAAATGTCTTCTGGTATTGTTCAACTCATTGCGATTGGCGCTCAAGACGAACACATCATGGGTGAACCAGAAATTTCTTTTTTTACATCAACGTTTAAAAGGCATTCTAACTTTTCACAGTCCGTAGAAAAACAGACGATACAAGGGTCTGTGAAAGGCAATTCCATGTCATCCATTCGATTTGATCGAACGGGCGATTTATTAGGGTACACGTACCTCACTATAGATAATAATACACAGGCACTTGATATTCAGAGATGGGATACACTTATCGATAAAGTTGAACTTCTTATTGGTGGTCAGGTCATAGATACGCAAGACGCCATATTTACCGAAAAAATAGCTATTGATACATTTGCAACGAACGTCTCAAAAAGTGCGAATGGTACACACCCGGGTATAAGTGCACGTTCGTATTTTTATCCATTTAGATTCTTCTTCTGTGAAGGTCCACAATGTGCTTTACCCATAGTCGCTTTACAGTACCATAACGTCGAATTACGTATACACTGGGGTCCAGATGCTGGTAATTATAATTTTGAGTGTTATTCAAACTATTATTATTTAGATAACGAAGAGCGTGGTAACCTCGTTTCTCGTAATCACAATCTAATCATAACACAGGTTCAAAAAAGTATTCCATCAAATGAACTTGTTCAAGAACTGACGTTTAACCACCCAGTTAAATATCTCGCATCTTCAGATACAACAACCGAAGGTGCTTTAACGTCTACAACCAATAAAATTAAAATTGAAATAAACGGTTTAGATATTGGTAATTTCAAGTGGGCAAAACCACATTTCATAGACGTTATGAACTATTACCACACAAACTTTGTCACTTCACCTGATTTTTTCTTATACTGTTTTTGTTTATCAACGAGTTCACTCCAACCGACAGGAACACTCAATTTTAGTCGTTTAGATTCAGCGAAGGTCGTGAGTCAGTCCATGGTCATTTCAGACCCGATATACGCAGTAAACTATAACATACTTCGTATCGAAAATGGTATGGCTGGTCTCATCTACGCAAATTAAAATACGTACCTATATTAAATGGTTAAAAACATACCGACCATCGAGCGGTCTACCAAAATCCGGTTTGGTAAATACGCTACGGACGACCAGGGCGAAAACACGATCGTATTCAATGCTTCAAATGCAGCTATAGATACATCGGTTCCAGGGAGTATTTACATGACACCTTTACGTTCGGAAGATATAAGAGACCCCGATGTTAAGATTTTAACGTATAACC
>Ga0255763_1004924_pt1 | contig 10966 bp, 7 predicted proteins | sample 041ome_2_FD_179963 | JGI IMG/M metagenome (GOLD analysis project Ga0255763, IMG submission 179963) | Coastal salt marsh microbial communities from the Groves Creek Marsh, Skidaway Island, Georgia - 041406US metaG (version 2) | ecosystem: Environmental > Aquatic > Marine > Intertidal zone > Salt...
TCAAGGTGCTTCACCTCAAGGTGCACAGGGTGACCAAGGTGTTCAAGGTCCACAAGGTGCACAAGGCGCATCTCCAACTGGAGCTCAAGGTCCACAAGGTGCACAAGGCCCACAAGGCGCTCAAGGTTCTTCACCTCAAGGTGCTCAAGGTGACCAAGGTGTTCAAGGTGCACAGGGTGTTCAAGGTCCACAAGGTTCTTCACCTCAAGGTGCTCAAGGTTTACAAGGTGCTCAGGGTTTACAAGGTGACCCAGGTGCATCTCCTCAAGGTGCTCAAGGTGATGCTGGTCCTACGGGCGCACAAGGTCCACAAGGTGCTTCACCAACTGGTGCTCAAGGTCCTCAAGGTGCACAAGGTGCTGATGGTTCTTCACCAACAGGTGCTCAAGGTGCTCAAGGCGCTTCACCTCAAGGTGCTCAAGGTACTACTGGTGCGCAAGGTGCGAATGGGGCAAATGCATTGGGAACACTAATTACGGGTGTATCTCCTGGTTTAACTTGGGATTCAAACTTGGGTGTATTGAAATTTAATAATGGTGGTAATACTTATGTACTTCATATGTATGTGAGTGGGTCTTACTAATAGATAAAGAAGTAATATGGCAGGATTAAACGGACAACTTGTAAGGTTAGCTGATAGTTCATCAGTTGCGATTGAAACCCTCATAACGGGGTCGGTAGTAGCTGGTGTTGCTTTACCTGGTTTATCATTAGAAGAACAAGGTTGGAAAACGTGGTCATCTACTGATATATCTTCTACCACACTTCAAGACGCAAATGTTGTATCTACATTTCAACGGAATAATGTTGATGTTGTTGAGTTCAATAACGGAAATCTTTCAGTAGACCCACACCAAAAAATCTTAATCAAAGATAATAGTGGTTCATATAAATTTGTTAAAGCAAATCAAATTGAATTAAACCAAGATTCTTTGGTGAAATATACCGATGGTGGTATTGTAGAAGAACTAATCACTTCAGCATATACAATCCAAAATCAAAATACAACCACAATTAATATTGAGAACCTTGATGTTTATCTATTAGATGGGTATATTGTTCACAACGCAGCAATCTATGCTGTATACCGTTGTGAAAATTCAGAATACCTTGGTTGTTATAATTTTCCTTGCGATGACCCGGGGACATATAACCCAGATTGTTGGCTTGCTGATGTTCCCGGTATAGGTGAAACGTGTATCTATGTTGGAGATGGCTGTTTTGAAGAAAGGCCTGAAGACATTTGTCTTGACATGAATCAAATATGTGGTGCAGCTCCTGGAGGTGACGCAGATACATCTCCAGGTCCTGCCGGTCCTCAAGGTGCAACTGGTTCAACTGGCGCTCAAGGAGTAACTGGTCCACAAGGTGCCACCGGTGCTTCACCAACTGGTGCTGAAGGTGAACAAGGCCTTCAAGGTTACCAAGGACCACAAGGAGCCACCGGTGATATTGGTCAGTTAGGCCCTCAAGGTTCAGCTGGTTCAGTTGGAGCTCCAGGTTACCAAGGATTACAAGGTGCACCTGGTAATTTAGGTGCACAGGGTGCTCAAGGTACAGCTCCTGGAGGTGCTACTGGTTATCAAGGCGCTGCTGGTAATACAGGCCCTCAAGGTGCTACTGGTTCTCAAGGTGTTCAAGGTTCTCAAGGAAATACCGGGTATCAAGGTGCTACTGGTTCTCAAGGTGTTCAAGGTGCTCAAGGTTCTTCACCTCAAGGTGCAACTGGCCCTCAAGGTCTAACTGGTGCTGCTGGTAATGTAGGCCCTCAAGGCGCTCAAGGCCCACAAGGTGCTACTGGTACTACTGGTGCTGGTGGTAATGCTGGTAATACAGGTAATCAAGGACCACAAGGTAATCAAGGCCCACAAGGTGCTACGGGTAGGACTGGTGACGGCGCTCATGCAGGAAACCAAGGCCCTCAAGGTGCTACTGGTCGAACGGGACATACAGGTTGGACAGGCGATGGTGCTCATGCAGGAAACCAAGGTGCTCAAGGTGCTACTGGTTTAACGGGACATACAGGTATCGCGGGTGACCAAGGTCCTCAAGGTCTAACTGGTGCAGCGGGTAATTTAGGACCTCAAGGTGCTCAAGGCCCACAAGGTAATACGGGTATCGCCGGTGACGGTGGTAATACAGGTTCTCAAGGTCCTCAAGGTTCTTCACCTCAAGGTGCACAGGGACTTACCGGAGTCGCTGGTAATACGGGCCCTCAAGGTCAAACTGGCTTCCAAGGTGCTGGTGGTGCTGCTGGTGATACTGGCCCTCAAGGTTTAATTGGAGATGCTGGTAATTTAGGACCTCAAGGTGCTCAAGGCCCACAAGGTAATACGGGTAGGACTGGTGACGCTGGTAATACAGGCGCTCAAGGTGCTCAAGGTTCTTCACCTCAAGGTGCACAGGGACTTACCGGGGTCGCTGGTAATACGGGTCCTCAAGGTCAAACTGGCTTCCAAGGCGCTCAAGGTACTGCGGGCGACCAGGGAGCTCAAGGTTTAATTGGAGATGCTGGTAATTTAGGACCTCAAGGTGCTCAAGGCCCGCAAGGTAATACTGGTTATCAAGGTGATGCCGGTAATACAGGCGCTCAAGGTGCTCAAGGGTCTTCACCTCAAGGTGCAACGGGACTTACCGGAGATGCTGGTAATACGGGCCCTCAAGGTCAAACTGGCTTCCAAGGCGCTCAAGGTACTGCAGGCGACCAAGGAGCTCAAGGTTTAATTGGAGATGCTGGTAATTTAGGACCTCAAGGTGTTCAAGGTTCTCAAGGAAATACCGGTTATCAAGGTGATGCTGGTAATACAGGCGCTCAAGGTGCTCAAGGTTCTTCACCTCAAGGTGCACAGGGACTTACAGGTGATGGTGGTAATACGGGCCCTCAAGGTCAAGCCGGTTTCCAAGGCGCTCAAGGTGGTGCAGGCGACCAAGGTCCTCAAGGTTTAATTGGAGATGCTGGTAATTTAGGACCTCAAGGTGTTCAAGGTGCTCAAGGTACTACTGGTGACGCTGGCGATGTTGGTAATTTAGGCCCTCAAGGTGTTCAAGGTTCTCAAGGTAGCACGGGCACTACTGGTGATGCTGGTGATTTAGGAGCACAAGGTAATCAAGGACCACAAGGTAATCAAGGCGCCCAAGGTGTTATTGGTGACGCGGGCGTTTTAGGTCCTCAAGGTGCTCAAGGCCCGCAAGGTAATACTGGTACTACTGGTGATGCCGGTAATACGGGCGCTCAAGGTGCTCAAGGTACAGCTCCTCAAGGCGCAACTGGATTTGCTGGTAACACGGGTCCTCAAGGTCAAACTGGTCTTCAAGGCGCTCAAGGTACTGCGGGTGACCAGGGAGCTCAAGGTTTAATTGGAGATGCTGGTAATTTAGGACCTCAAGGTGTTCAAGGTGCTCAAGGTACTACTGGTGATGCTGGTGATGTCGGCAATTTGGGTCCTCAAGGTAATACGGGATTAACAGGCCATCAAGGTACTACTGGTGATACTGGTGAGTTGGGTACTCAAGGCGACCAAGGTCCACAAGGTAATCAAGGCGCCCAAGGTGTTATTGGTGACGCGGGTGTTTTAGGTCCTCAAGGTGCTCAAGGCCCGCAAGGTAATACTGGTACTACTGGTGATGCCGGTAATACAGGCGCTCAAGGTGCTCAAGGAGGTTCACCTCAAGGTGCAACTGGATTTGCTGGTAACACGGGTCCTCAAGGTCAAACTGGTCTTCAAGGCGCTCAAGGTACTGCGGGCGACCAGGGAGCTCAAGGTCTAATTGGAGATGCGGGTGTTGTAGGCCCTCAAGGTGCTCAAGGCCCACAAGGTAACACTGGTACTACTGGTGACGCCGGTAATACAGGCGCTCAAGGTGCTCAAGGTTCTTCACCTCAAGGTGCAACGGGACTTACCGGAGCTGGTGGTAATACTGGACCTCAAGGTCAAGCCGGTTTTCAAGGTGCTCAAGGTACTGCGGGCGACCAAGGCCCGCAAGGTGCAATTGGAGATGCTGGTAATTTAGGACCTCAAGGTGTTCAAGGTGCTCAAGGTACTACTGGTGACTCTGGTGATGTCGGCAATTTAGGTCCTCAAGGTGTTCAAGGTTCTCAAGGTAACGCGGGTACTACTGGTGATGCTGGTGATTTAGGTACTCAAGGTGACCAAGGTCCACAAGGTAATCAAGGCGCCCAAGGTGTTATTGGTGACGCGGGCGTTTTAGGTCCTCAAGGTGCTCAAGGCCCGCAAGGTAACACGGGTACTACTGGTGATGCTGGTGATTTAGGTACTCAAGGTGCTCAAGGTACAGCTCCTCAAGGCGCAACTGGATTTGCTGGTGATTTAGGCCCTCAAGGTCAAACTGGTCTTCAAGGCGCTCAAGGTACTGCGGGCGACCAAGGAGCTCAAGGTTTAGTTGGAGATGCTGGTAATTTAGGACCTCAAGGTGTTCAAGGTGCTCAAGGTACTACTGGTGACTCTGGTGATGTCGGCAATTTAGGTCCTCAAGGTAACACCGGATTAACCGGACATCAAGGTACTACTGGTGATGCTGGTGATTTAGGTACTCAAGGCGACCAAGGTGCACAAGGTAATCAAGGCGCCCAAGGTGTTATTGGTGACGCGGGTGTTGTAGGTCCTCAAGGTGTTCAAGGTTCTCAAGGTGTTCAAGGTTCTCAAGGCGATACGGGTGATGCAGGAGCACAGGGTGCTCAAGGTACAGCTCCTCAAGGTGCTGCCGGTGCTGTTGGTAATGTAGGTCCTCAAGGTCAAACTGGTTTCCAAGGCGCTCAAGGTGGTGGGGGTGACCAAGGACCTCAAGGTGCAATTGGAGATGCGGGTGTTGTAGGCCCTCAAGGTGTTCAAGGTTCTCAAGGTGCATTTGGAGCACAGGGAGTTGGTCTTCCTGGAGGTTATTTTGAGTGGGATGATACTAATCAAAGATTGACATTCAAAGAATACGGATGGTCTTCGGGTGATACTGTATATATTGTAGAAGTATATCGTTCAGGGTCTACTTATTAAAATTTATAAAGTTCAGTTACATATTTATATAAAAATAAATTAGTTATGGAATTAGGATATAAATTTAATCAATCCAAAAGAACATTAGATACAAATTATACAAACTACTATTGGTTCAACAACGGATTCACGACTGAAGAGCTTGTTGAAATTGAAAGTATGACCTCTGATTTGGAATTCCAAACAGCCGGAATTGGTGAACTAAACGAAACAGCACAAGTTGACAGTGTTCGAAAGTCATCAGTAAAATGGTGTCCACAAAACGATAAGTGGTATTGGGTATATAATAAACTTCACGATATGATTGTTGAGGCAAATGACTCTATGTGGCATTTTGACTTGACAAATATGAGAGAGCAAATTCAATATACCGAATATTATGCAGGTGGTGGTCACTATTCGTGGCATATGGATTGTGGAATTGGTATTCAAAATCAAAGAAAGGTATCAGTAACCGTACAACTTTCAGGACCAGATGAGTATGAGGGGGGTGACCTTGAATTTAATTTGGGTAAGCATATAAAAGCACCTCGTGGTAAGGGTAATGTTGTAATTTTTCCATCATTCTACTTACACAGAGTTACTCCTGTTACCAAAGGAACTCGCAAATCATTTGTTCTTTGGGTTGGTGGTGAACCTTACAAATAAGGAATAATTTATGAAGACAAGTTTACCTACTGCACTCATTTATGGGTGGGATAGATTCGGTGAAATCAGACTACAATCGGATGTTTATTGGGAAGAACATCTTTTTGAGGATGTAGTTTTATATTCTTACGAAGACGCAAATGATTTTAAGTATCATTTTGCAAAACATAGGCCCGATGTGGTGATTGTGTTAGGTGAATCAATACCTGACCCAATATTGCAGATGAATAATCACTCAATGGTGTCTTCAAAGTTACATCATTATGATGATTTTATGGCAGACAATATTATTGCTAATGTCGTTGTGTGTCAGTCTACATTTTGGGCCTGTGAATCTGAAAAAGAAGTTTACAAGAACGAAGACACCCCAATTATGTCAGTATTTACACCAACATATATGACAAATGAAAGAATCTTCAGAACATACAAGTCACTATCAGAACAAACTTATGTAAATTGGGAGTGGGTTGTTGTTGATGATTCGCCAATTGATGATTATAAAACTTGGGAATACTTAAAAGAACTCGCTTCTAAAGATTATCGTATTCACATTCATAGACTGACACCAAATTCAGGTGGAAATGTTGGTGAAGTTAAACATAGAGCCGCAATGTTGTCAAATGGTAGGTGGTTAATTGAGTTAGACCATGATGATTATTTGATGCCAACCGCTCTTGAAGACATTTTGAACGCTTCAAAACAACATCCAGATGCAGGTTTTATCTATACTGATTGTTGTGAGATGTATGAAACTGGTGAAATGAGACCATATGGGCTTGATGGTGAACGTGATGATTGGTATGCTAACCCAAATAATCAATTTGCATTCGGATATTCGGGTCATAAATGGGAAAATCATTATGGTACAGACTATTTAGTTCACAAATATACCGACATCAATCCAAAAACTATTCGATTTAATATTTCAATGCCAAATCATACACGGGTTTGGAGAAGTGATGTCTACCACAAGATAGGCGGACATAGTAGAAGAGTGTCAGTTGCTGATGATTTTGAATTAATCGTTAAAACTTTCCTTGAAACTAAATTTATTCACCTTCGAAAGTTTTTATATATCCAATATAACAATTTTAACTCAACTGTTGACAACAATTCAACGGATATTAATAGAAGAGCACGATTAATTCGTGATTATTACGACCCATTCATCCATCAACGTATTCAAGAACTTGGTGAAGAAGATTGGGTATGGGATTATGAACAAAATAGGTCACATCCTTTAACAAATTGGATGGATAGTACACGATATTTTGAAAGAGAAGGTGTACTGAACTATATAGTTGAGTGAAACCCTTGACATAATACTATTTATATAGTGAGTAATAGTATTTAGGAGTTTAAATGTCAGTAAACATTCCAATTTGGCCAGGTTCAGGTTCATTTACAAGTGGTTCATCAACTCCTTTTGGATTTTTTGACTCTGATTCACAATTCAGGTCGGATGCTCCAAAAGTTGCAGAATGGTGTGCTAAAAGATTGGGGTATCCAATCATTGATATTGAATTACAGGACATCAACTTCTTTACTTGTTTTGAGGAAGCTGTAAACGAATACTCATCACAAGTAAATCAGTACCGAGCCAAAGAAAACTTGTTATCATTACAAGGTTCATCGTTGGATTTGGATTTATCAAATACCAATATGAATGCTAATATGCAAAACTTGGTAAATATCGCCAAGGATTATGGTACTGAAGCATTGAGTGGTGGTAAAGTTACCGTTTACACCGGTTCTTTTGAAATGGTAGGTGGTCAACAAATTTATGACTTGGGTGATGATAATGTTGTAAATCTTGAAAATGGTACGGTATCAAATGGTGTGACTCTTCGTAGAGTATATCATACCCAACCACCAGCAATCATTAGATATTTTGACCCATTCGTAGGTACAGGTCTTGGTTCTCAACAAATGTTGAACACATTCGGTTGGGGTAACTATTCTCCGGGTGTATCATTTATGATGCAACCAATGTTTGATGACCTTTTAAGACTCCAAGCAATCGAATTTAACGATTACATTCGTAAGTCATCATTTGGATTCCACGTTGATGGTCAACGAATCAGATTGTATCCCATCCCAACCACAGGTGATACTGGTGCTAAAGTATATTTTGATTATACATTAGATAGTGAAGTAAATTCACCAATCGCAAATTCAAATGTTGTAAGTGATTTGTCGAATGCTCCATTTAATAGATTGGAATATATTAAAATCAATTCAGCTGGAAAACAATGGATTGCAAGATACACATTAGCACTTGCCAAAGAAATGTTGGGTGCTGTTCGTGCTAAATTCTCAGCAATTCCAATCCCTGGTGCTGATATCACATTGGATGGCGCTGACCTTCGTAACGAAGCATCTGCTGAAAAAGAATCATTGATGACTCAATTGACTGAAATGTTGGAATCAACATCTCGTAGAGCGTTGATGGAAGCAAGAAAAGAAGAATCGGAATATTTGGAAGAAACTCTTAATAGAGTACCACGACCAATTTTTATAGGATAACCAAATGGCTCTATTCGGTGGACAACGAGATATGGCTTTATTCAGTAAAGTGAATAAGGAACTTATCAATGACATCATTGATACGGAAATCTATTACTACCAAGTCGCTTTGACCGAAACAAAGGCAAATCTATATGGTGAAGGTAAGGATAAGGTATTCAATCAGCCGGTTAAAATTCCTTGTTTGATTGAACGTAATCAGTCAAGTCAAATCTCTGATGATTTTGGTCAATCATATTCTCGTGAAGTTCAATTTAGATTTCTTCGTGATACTTTGGTTGATGTAAATATAAAACCCGAAGTTGGTGATATCATTGAATGGAATGGTGAATATCATTTGATTGACGCACAATATTCATATCAATATTTTGCTGGTAAAAATCCACAAACTTGGGATGGTGGTGAAACACAAGGTCTTAATGTATCTATTATATGTGATGCTCACGTTACAAGACAAACATCAATCAAATTGGTGGATACATATAGAGGTAACTCACGACAAAATGATAACGAAGTACCATTAGGATTATAAGATGGCTCAGAAATATAGAAATAACGATATTGTAAAACCAAATCTTGTTCAAACGGAGTCATCAACATCACCAGACCCAAAATTGAATAAGGCAAAACAAGTTCGTAGAGACCAAGACAATGCGAAGAACATTTCAGTTGGTATTTACGATGTTGATTCTGCATTCAAGACATTTTTGGAGAAAGATGTAAAACCTACCATCGAAGATGACGGTAGATTCTATCCAGTTCCAGTAATGTATGCTTCTCCAGAGAAATGGGCAAGTGCACAACGTGATGGATTTATGAGAGATGATAATGGGATGGTTTTAACACCTGTTATCTCATTCAAAAGAAACAATCTTTCAATCAACACGGAATTATCAAAGTTGAAGGTGGCTGAGAACGAAGATGCTCACCAAATGTTTGAAAGAAAGTATACAAGAACAAATAGATACGACCAATTCTCCGTTTTAACAGGTCAACAACCAAAAAAAGAGTTTATGTCAGTTGAAAGACCGGATTATGTAAACTTGGAATACGAAGTAGTGGTTTGGTGTGACTATATGGAGCAAGTAAACAAGATTGTCGAACAAATTGTGTTCTTCCAAGGTCGTTCATTTGGTGATAGATACAAATTTGTAATCAAAGGTGATTCTTACTCATTCGAAACCATTTCAGAGATGAGTCAAGATAGAATTACAAAGGCAAATATCAATTTGACTGCTAAAGCATACATTGTTCCAGAATATGCTGCAATGACCAACAATACTAAACGTAGAATTTCGGTTGGTAAGGTATCTTGGGGTGATAGTCCACGAATGGGTGGAAATGAACCTTCAATTCAGAGTGGTAATGAATAATTTTTACATATTTATATACTGAAACAATAAATTTTAATGTTATGAACGAACAAACAGTATTGAATTTTACCGAAGAAGAAGTCGGTAGTATTTCAGAGTTACGACAAAGGGTATTGACTATCAATACACGACTTGGGGAAATCGAATTAGATATTTACGATTTAGAATCCAGATTCCAAGCTTTAAAAGATGAAAAGCAGATGTTAATCAACTCATTTGGAGAAGCTAGGAAGGAGGAAGTTGAGTTAGGAAAGGTTTTGAGAGAAAAATATGGTGAGGGAACTTACGATATTGGAACAAATACCTTTACTCCCAACAAATAACTATTCGTTTCCCTAATTTTTGGTGTATTTATAATAAGGAAAACCGAAAATTATATTTTAGGAGAAAATAATGGCTGAAAGAATTGTAAGTCCTGGCGTATTTACAAGAGAAAAAGACCTCTCATTCTTACCTGTTGGTATTGGTGAGATTGGTGCTGCTCTTATCGGGCAATCAATCAAAGGACCTGCTTTTGTACCAACAAAGGTAGAGTCATTCAATGAATTCCAACAAAAGTTTGGTGGTCTTACTGAAGATTCATACCTTCCGTATACCGCTCAATCTTATTTAGAGGAAGCTGGTGCTGCAACTATCGTAAGAGTATTGGGTGCAAGTGGTTATACTTTGACAAAACCTGTTGTGTTGACTGTGTCTTCATCTGCTGGTACTAAAGTAGCCGCTGTACTTCACACTACTACTACATCTACAATCGAATCTAACTTCAGTTCTTCATTGGTAACTGATAATACGACTGGTGATACACTTGTAGTAACTGCATCTAACTTTTCATTGACACTTGCGGGTGGTGGTATTTCATCAACTGATGTTTCAGCATCTTTAAATCCAAGTGATTCAAACTACATCACTAAAATTTACGGATACGCTCCTAAATCTTCAAAGAATGCTTACACATTTATGAACTTCTCAACCTTCCAATCAGAGTCATTCGCTACTGGTGAGGTTGTTACGGTTCAAACTGCATCATTTGTTGATACGGATTATACAAAAGCTTATTCAGAGTCATCTACTCCTTGGATTAAGTCACAAAAAGTTGGTGGTGTTGCTACTAACTTGTTTAAGTTCCACACTTTATCTCATGGTACTGCTACTAACTACGAATTCAAAGTAGGTATCCGTGACATCAAACCAGCTTCAGCAGTGCCAGGTTCTGAATATGGTACATTTAGTGTGATTGTTAGAAGAGTAGATACTTCTAAAGTTCCTAATTCAATTTTTGGACAGGGTGTACAAGATACTGACACAAGACCAAACATTGTAGAAGAATTTACAGGTCTTAACCTTGACCCTAACTCACCAAACTACATCAAGAGAGTAATTGGTGACAAATACATTACTGTCGATGCTAAT
>Ga0255763_1004927_pt1 | contig 10963 bp, 6 predicted proteins | sample 041ome_2_FD_179963 | JGI IMG/M metagenome (GOLD analysis project Ga0255763, IMG submission 179963) | Coastal salt marsh microbial communities from the Groves Creek Marsh, Skidaway Island, Georgia - 041406US metaG (version 2) | ecosystem: Environmental > Aquatic > Marine > Intertidal zone > Salt...
ATATACGCCACGCATGGGTGCAGTTGCGTCCGCGTCGGTGCGGCCGCGTTGCGGAATGGCATGCCTGGTCGAAACCTCGATGGAGGCGCTTGTTCTGGGACGCCAGCAGGTGGATAAAAAAATTGATAGGCTTAAAAAGGGTAACATATTAAGTACTCAGACCGGGTTTCGAACCCGGGGCCTTTCGCGTGTGAGGCGAACGTCTTAACCAACTAGACCATCCGAGCCTTAACTATGGACTTTTGTTTTGAGATGCGATTTATTCTTTAGTGAACAAATCATCGCCTCATACGACGTCCAATACGATACCGTGAGAACAGCTAAATCATGTCCCGACTCCGGTCAGGCCATGCCTCGCAAAAGTTACGGGTATAAATGAAACGACGACGACGACGACGACGACGACGTCGCGTCGTCGATCCGCACACCGCTGCCGTCGTCGTCGTCCCCTCGTACAACCCACAGGCACGCACAGCGCACGAAAATACGAATAAAACAAGCTAGCTGAAATGCCATTCAATTCGCTCATGGCGCTATACAACTCGCCCGGCGTCGCCGCCAACGTGCGCGCGTTTCGCGCGTGGCAACGCGCCGTGTTTCCGTTGCCATCCGCGCTCAACGAAATCCCCTCGATGGAGCGCGGGAGCGCGGAGTTTGTGAATTCAATCACCCTGATTGCGGCGCTCGTGGCGCTGATGTGCGTGGCGTTCGACGTGTTCATGCGCATGCGGATGACACTGTCGTCGGGGTCGGCGCGACGCAAGAAGAGTCGTGCTCGGATGACGGTGCTGGGCTCGTCGAATGGCGCAGACGTGACGCTCGCGTTGGCGAAACGGGAGCAAATCTCGCCGGACACCTTGCGGTTGACGTTTGCTTTGCCCACGGCAAACCACGTACTAGGGTTACCCGTGGGCCAGCACCTGGGCATCGTATTCATCGATGAAAAGACGGGTGACAGACACGAACGGCCGTACACGCCGACGAGTTCAGACGACGATTTAGGCGTCGTCGTCTTCGTCATTAAAGTGTATAAACCGTGCGAAAAGTTCCCGCTCGGGGGCAAGGTGACGCAACTCTTAGACGCGTTAAAGGTTGGTGATTCGTGCAAGTTTTATGGCCCTAAGGGCATGAAGACGTATGCCGGTCGAGGGAAGTTTTTGGTCAAGCGATTAAAGTCGCAAGGGGGCGGATTCGAGACGCGCGCGTGCAAGAATATCGGAATGATTGCGGGTGGCAGCGGCATCACGCCCATGCTTCAAATATCGCGCGCGATTTTAGATAACGGTGACCGGGTGCCCATGAGTTTATTGTTTGCGAATCAAACCGAGGAGGATATTTTGTGCCGAGAGGAAATAGAAGCCGCCGTCGCCAAGCACGGCAAAGACAAGTTCAAGGCGCACTACACCCTCGACCGTCCACCAAAGCAAGGGTGGGCGTACTCCTCGGGGTTCATCACGAAGGAGATGATCGCCGAACACATGCCGCCGCCCGGGAAGAACACGCAAATCCTCATCTGCGGCCCACCGCCGATGCTCAAATTCGCCGTGTTGCCGGCGTTGGAGGCGTTGGGGTACACCAAGGATATGTATCTCACGTGGTGATTGATTATTATTATTATTATTAAACGTACCGTACAGTATCATCATCATCATCATCATCATCATCATCATCTATTAATGGGCGCGTCTAAGCGCGAAATAAGCTGTTCCAATCCGCCGCGCGTGAGGATTAAACTCCGGTGCTTCAAAATGCTATACACGTTCAAGCCGATTTGAGGCAATACTTGGACGTGGGGCAAGTTCCGCGACGATAAACGCACCAATGCGTTTGGCGCCACGGCTTCGCTTTCGATCGCATCCTCGTCGCCCTCTTCAAACTCGCCGTCGACAATCAAAGACGAATGGTAGACGCCGCCCGCGGCTAACCCGACGTCCCCAGTCAAGCGTTCGAGTAAATCCTTCATCGCGCGCGTCTTGGGTTCTAAACCCGCAAACGTATCCACGACAATAATCTTCCCTTCCGCCGCTTTCGCGCTCAGCGCCACCTTGAGCCCGAGTCGCCGCACCTTTTTCGGCAAACTGTGTTCGTGCGAACGCACCACCGGGCCGTGCGCCGTCCCACCGCCGCGCATCTGCGGCGCCTTTAAATTCCCCACACGCGCGCGACCCTGGCCTTTTTGCGGTCGAGCCTTACGCGTCGTCCCCGAAACCTCCCCTCGACTCTTCGTTTTATGCAAACCCGACTGCGCGCGCGCGCGTTGCCACCGCACGACGCGATGCGCGATGTCCACCCGCAACGGCGCGTCGAATATCCGCCCCGGCAACGTCACCTCCCCGCGTCGCTCGCCATCGATCCCATACACCGCAATCGTGGCATCCATTCCCTTACCCTGCGTCTCGCTGATGTTCCAACGCACATCCATCACGCCAGACGACGACGACGCGTCGAGCGTCCGCGAACCTAACCGCGCGTCTTCAACCGCGTCCGCGTCGTATGTTTCATCCCCCGTTGTTGTTGTCTTCTTCGCCGCCGCCGCGTTCGCCGACGCATCCGACGAAAACATCCGCGCCGCACCGGTGCGCGCCATCGCGCGCCCATCGCCCATCGCGCGCTCGCGCCACGACGACGTTGACGTTGATGATGACGATGAAGATGAAGATGCCGATGCCGCCGTGGCCACCATCGCCGTCGCGCGCGGCGCACCCAACCACGCCCTCGCGCTGCCGCCACCACCGACCGACGCCGACGCCGAGGACGCGATCGCCATCACGCCTCGCGCGCGCGCGCACGTTCGCGACCACATGCCGCGCGTCGAGCTCTGCCGCCGCTGAGGCCTCAGCACAGGGCTCCTCGCGTAAAATCACATCGACCAATCACGACCAGGCCAACCCACCCGCGAGTGGGGACTCGGTTCGATTTTACTGGGTCATGAACGGTCACGACCAAAAGATCGACCAGGATTGATTTGGATGGATCTTTGCTTTGGGCGTCGCATCCGGAACGCGACTGTGCGGCGCGCGCGACGCATCGGACGACATGGGGGGCATACTCACCGGCGCCGCGGTGGCGGAATCGATGTCGCTCACGGGCGGCGCGGCGGCGAGCGCGTCGGCGTCGAGCGGCGCGATTGCGGGCGTGACCACGGCACTCGGGAGCGCGGGCGCGGTGGTGACCGATGCGGTCGGGTCCCTGGGCACGTACACCGTGGCGGTCGGGACGTACACGATTACGGCTCCGGTGGTGTTGTTGGCGACGATTGGGGTCATGATGGCTGGGTTGGCGTCGTACGTCGTGGTGCGTCGGGTGCGCGGGACGAGCGGGGAGACGGCGAGTTTGTTGCGGGCGAGCGCGTACGGCACGGCTGGCGCGGATAATATGGTGTGATTTTTGTGTGCGTGTATGCTCTGTTCTGTAAAATTAAAACACGTCTTCTTCGTAATGCGCCATCCATCTTTATGTCAACGAGGACGTCCGTCCGTCCGTCGATCCGTCCAAAGTCATCTGTTTTTCCTTTTGCTCGTTAAGTTAATTTAATTACTCGGTGCGCGCCTTTTTACTCGGCTCTTCTTCATCGTCGTCGTCGTCTTCATCGTCGTCGTCGAGGATATCCTCGCTTTCCGATGCGTCGCCCTCGATAAAATCTTCCTCGCTTTCGTCGTCTTCGAGCGGGGCGCCATAGAGATCCGCGAGGCCTGGTTCGTCGTCTTCATCGTCTTCGTCTTCATCGTCTTCGTCGTCCTCATCGTCCTCATCGTCATCATCCTCGTCCTCGTCGTCGTCCTCGTCGTCATCCTCCTCGTCGTCATCATCGTCCTCATCATCTACCTCGTTCCCGAACTCGTCTCTCCCATCCAACGTGTTCAACGTCGGCATCATGCTCATAATCGTCTCAAAGTAACCCTCCGCGTTGGTTAGCGGACACTGCTCCACTTCGAGCACATTTAACGTCAATTCATCCGCCAACGGCTTCAAATCCTCAACACTCGCGATGCGATTATTCGCCAACGATAACGACGTCAAATTCTCGCACTTGACTAACGCGTCCAAACCGCTCGAAATACGATTATCATTCAACAACAAACTCTTCAACTTGGCCAACGGCGGAAATCCGCTCAACGTCGCGAGACCGCACGACGCGCAACTCAACGTTTCCAAATTCTCACACTTGGCCAGTAATTCCCCATCGACATTCGGGGCGTTAAACTTGTTATCGAGGTACATCGTGGTTACTTTTTCCACGCTCGTCCCCATCTCGTCGCACCACTTTTGAATAGCCTGTCGTCAAGTGCAAGACATGATGATTACGCACGCAATCCATCGCGATTGGCGCCGCCACCGCGCGTCGCCGTCGCCGCCACTATCGCGACGCACGACGCGCGAATGGCGCCAATCGAGATGTCGCGCGCGACATCGCCGCGCGTTAGTCTATTGAAACCAGCATCGATCGATCGCCAACGACCAGCGCCGAGCGCATCGTCTCGCGCCGCCTCCGCGCGCCGCCTCCGCGCGCCGACGCCCGCGCGCGCGCATCGCGTCGCGCGCATCGCGTTCGACTTCTCGCGCGCGACGGCGACGGGAATGACACACGTACCGCGTCCATGATGACGTGAGCTCGCGCGCGACTGACTGTGGCGCGTCACTCTGCGACGACGATGCGTCGGTCTTCCGCGTCGTCGGCGTCGTCGGCGTCGTCGGCGTCGTCGGCGGCGGCGCGCGCGCCGCGGCGTCGGGCGATGGCGCTGATGGCGCTGGCGTGTGCGCTGGCGTTGACCGCGACCGGGGCGCGCGGGCGACGACGGCAAGGGTGGGGGCTGTCGTCGTCGATGTCGATGTCGGCTCGGGACGCGACGGATTCGAGCTACGACGACGACGGCGGTGCGATGGGGGACGATGCATTGGGGTTGGATTACGTGCATGAATCGTTGGTCGCTCGGCGCGTCACGCGCGAGGGTGGTGTGCTTGCGGAGGAACGCGAAGACGATGACGATGAGCTCGACTCGCGACTCGCGTCTTCGTCTTCGTCTTCGTCTTCATCGAACACGTCGTGGAGTGAGGATTTTACCATGTTGGATCCACCGCCTGCGTTAGTTGTGTCAAATATGAACGGTGATGGCGTGCATGGGTCGTCGACGCATCCAAAGTGGATGCGGGAAATGTGGTCGGCGCAGACGCAAGCGTTGAGTGCGAGTGCGCGGCTCGAACTCGAAACCAAGCTTCAGGGCGTGCCAGATGCGTTAAAGCACGTCAAGACGGGTGAGCTATTGTTTGTGACATTTGGTACGGCGAGCGTGAAGGATTTTGTGTTTAATTGGGTCGAGTCGACGAAAAAGTTGAAGCTCGAGCCGATTTTCGTCGGCGCGCTGGATGAGGAAATGTTTCAATTGTGTCGCTCGCGAAACATCCCATCGATGCTGCTCACGGGACGGTCGGTTTTAGAAGCGCGTAACACGCAATTCATAGCGCACGGGAGCGAGTCGTTCAAGAAGATGGGCACGGTGAAGACAAAGTTTGTGGAGGATTTATTAGATATTGGCGTGGCGCCGATTTTATCCGACGCCGACGTGGTGTGGATGCGCGACCCTCGGCCCGTGTTTAACAATGGCACGTACAAGTACGCCGATATACTCATATCCACTGATTGCATCGACACCGAAGCCGATCGCAGCGACACTGGCGCGTGTAATCACGTGAATTTCAACACGGGGATTTTCCACATTCGGCCGACGGAGCGCGCCAAGGCGTTTGTCGCGGCGTGGAAAAATTTAGTCACCACGAGCACGATTGCGTGGATGCGCGACCAACCGGCGTTTAACATTTTGACCCGCGATGGGGGCATACATCCAGCCGTGGACGTGCCCAAGCACGCGCGAGGACTGGCGGGATACCGTTCGTTGGTGTACGTCGCGAACGCCACCATTCGCATGGGCGTCTTGCCAAATTACCAATTTTCCAACGGGCACACGTACTTTGTTCAAGAGCATCAAAAGTACCACGTCGAGGACGGCGAGCCGTACGCAGTGCACACGACATATCAGTACGGCGACAGTAGCTCGTACGCGTACGGTAAACGCGAGCGATTGCGTCAACACGGATTGTGGTACGTCGATCCTGCGAGTTACTGGAGCGACGGGAAATTCTTAACCATCTCCGCGAAAGGATCTCAAGTACAGTTTGATGGCGACAGCGCCGTCGGCACGGACCCAGACGCGTACGTCACCGCCATCACGCGCCACTTTGAAGAGGACAAGATTCGTCGAGTGACGATTCGGAACGCTCTGGCGCTCGCCAAGGCGCTCGGCCGCACGCTCATCCTCCCCGAAGCGCGGTGCTATTGCGACAAGATTTGGAACACGTTGCGCGGATGCCGCGCGCTCGGCGCCGAAACCGCACATTTGCCCTATGCGTGTCCCATGGATCACATTTACAACTTACCCGCGTGGTTTGGCGCGCTCGGGGTGGAATTCCGCCATGATGGATTTCTCAAAGACGAGCGCGTGCCAGAGACTATTCGAAGCGACGTCGTTCGCGTTCGTGTCGGCGTCGCGGACAATGATGATGATTCCGCACATAGAACCGTCAACCTCGAGCCCGGTTTCGATGCGAAGACCGCTGCTAACGCATTGAGCGCCTACGCCGACGCGGCCGTGATTGAATTCGATCGCCTCGACGACGGCGTGTTTTGTGGATTTGGCGATCCCGAAGCCGACGCCGACTTTGATTCTCGAGCGTCTCGAGCGCTCGCGAGCGAGCAATACTTTTGTTTCGAAGAAGCATACATCAAACAAGGCAAACCGAATAATGGAGAGCCGGGACACGGCGAATATCAACCGCAAGTCGTCGAGCGGCATTGCGGTCAGCCAGAGTCGAGCATGTCGGCGACGTCGATGACGCGAGGCGAGGTGTCGCACATCACGCGAGAGCCCATCGCGTGTTCGTGCGAATGGGCCTACGCGAGCCCGCGAACGTTAGCGCAGACGACGTGTAGAAGTAGTAACAATTAGCTCATATAGTAAAAGCATGTGGTGCAAGTGCTAGCGCATGGTAGCGTGGTGCGTAGGTATGAATACTAGTCTGCGATGTCGACGGCGTACGCGCGGACGAGGGATGGAAATCCTTTCAGCCGTACGTCCATCCGCGTCGTCGTCGTCGTCGCTGCGAAATCACGCATCGCCTCCTCAGCCTCGACGCGCGTGGTGGAATCGAGCAGCATGTGTACCGAACTGCGACCAGCAGAGGTCTTTAACGCCGTGTCCGCGAAACGAGCGGCGAGAATGACGGGGACGCCGATGAGCGTGAGCTCGCGGCGCGTCATCGCGGGACCAATGTTCACGCATCCCGTACTAATGCCAACTGCCGTTGTAAACCAAGGCAAGTCTCGGGCGAACGCTGCCAGCACGTGATGAGCGCATCGCACCGCGCGCGATGACGCGTGATGGTCTCGCGTTTGTGAGAGTCCAAACGCGCACAGACACGCCGGTCCGTCTTCGTCGACGACGATTTGAACAACGACTCCTGCACTTTCCAGCACGCCGTGATGAATCACATCAACGGCTCGCTGGATGTTGCGCACGTATTCGATGTCGCCACACCGCTCCCGCGCTCGATCGACGATGAAACGAAAGAATGTCACTGCGCACACGGCGCGCGCGCAGCCGACGCCAACACATGAGAGAGAGAGAGCGTAGCCATCGTCATCCACAAGTGCCGACAATCGAGCTGCTAGAGAGCCTCTCAGCGGGGAACGTGACTGTGATGACATCACCCACGCGCGCGTTTCTGCCACCGTTATCGTGTGCGTATCTTCCAGAAATTGTAAGCCTCGCGCGCTGTACGCCACGCGTCCTGGACGCATGGAGCGCTTCAACGTATACAAGTCATCAATCGCCTGACCTAGAAGTAACGCCCCGTTCTCGCTCAAGCCGATGCCGGTGTTGATGATGACAACGTCGCCACATGAAACCATGATCTTCACCGCTATGGTCCAACGCGCACACATCATTCGTCCGTGTACGTGCTCGGCGACGTTTTCGGCGCAAAACGCCGCCATACGCGTCGCCGAGACCATCGTGCGATGTTCATCCAATGTATCTTTCACAAACCAGGCGGCGAGTACGGCGTCACCAATGAAACTAATAATTCTACCGCCATATGCATCGATCGCCGCGGCGAGCTTTGAGAAATAATCACGGAGGGCGTCGCGTATTAACTCGTCGCGACGGCGGCGGAGCGTCTCGGCGTGCTTGCATCCGTAAGACTTGCGGCGCTTAGCGTGTTCTTTGAGCACCACGGCCGCACTACTTTCATCATCATTATCTGCGTTGAACATGAAATGCACGAAATCATTCATGTCGACAAACATGAGTGCTGCTTTGATGTGTTGACAACCATGACTGGGCGTCGTCGGGAAAGCGTTGTCGTCGTCTTTGAGATGCGCTTGGTTTGAGCGCAATCCGGCTATGGTGCCCGTCATGTCTGCCCAGATTTTTGCCATCCTTTTCACTCGTCCATGACCAGTGCGCGTGTCATTGACTCATTTATCGCAACGCGTTTCCTACAGTATCAATTCATGTGTGTCTATTTTTAACGACGCCGTCGCCGTCGTCCTGTTCACAACGTCTCCTTGGCTTCTATACACTTTTCTACCCACCCGAGTGAAACCACCGTGTGCTTATTCTCTACGAATTTGTAATATTTGTGGTCGTGCGGTCTCAGAATGTGAGTGCCAGTTCTATTCGCCGGCGCAATCGTGCCACCATGCAGACGAACGAGAGATTCGGCGTTTTTACGCTCGCATTCGAGCACCGCCGGAAACAATACACTCCGTGCGGTACCGTCCACGCGGTGCGTTTCATCAATCGTAAACACGCACTCGCGGAACGTGAGATACTTCATGTGCGCGAATAGCTCTGGATACTCCTTGGTAAGCGTGGCCATGGCTGGGATTTCGACGCCATGCCATCGCGCGCTTTGGTCACCAACTTGCTCGAGGAGTGCCAGCACATCCTCTTCGTTACATTTCGTAAGATACTCATCGCCATAACGGTCCATCTTTCCATCTGAACTATACCACGTTGACGTGGCAAGATGTAAACGATGTCTCGGTCGCGGCGGCACTATTCGTCCTTCACTAATACATTGCTCGAGCCAGGCGATGGTGTACACGTCGCCCTTCAAACACGCGGCGACGAATTTTTCACCCTCTCGTTTCGCTGCCACACAATGCGTGACTTTATCGTGCCAAAACTCACTCGTGGCACCGCCTCTGGCGATGACTTGCTTGAACAGTTCTTGCTTTTGCTCTCGACTATGGGCATTGACGACGTGCACTTGCATGTTTTTGAAAATCTCAGACTCGCGCACGACGCCCGAGACATCCACGGGCATGAGGTGCGCCGGTAAAAGCGTCGATTGCGCCGTCGTTCGAGCGCGTTTGTGCCGAGCATGCAAACCGGGGCGTGGATCGTTGACGTCGACGTTAAACTTGACTCTGTCTTCATCAATGGTGTGCTTGAGTTGCGCAAAGGTGAGAATGTCGCTCCACTTTTTGTCATAACGCAGTCCAGTAATGCGAGGAAAACGCAGGCTATAGCCCGTGGCAAAAGTCGTCGTGGGAATCATGCGGATATCACCCTTGACCCTCACGACGATCGAACGTTCAGGTGGCCAAATCCAGACATCTGGCTTTTCTCCGTACGCGCCCGTGACGTTGTAATTTGGTGGCGGCTCGAGGTGCATGTAGTCTGCCAAATGATTCCGAACATCTTCCAATTCCGACGTAGACATCCCCGTGCCAACTTTACAGAAGCTCATGATTTGCGGTCCCGCCGATGAAGCAAAATCAGGAGGAGATTCCATTATGCCAACAAGAAATTGCGAGATTTTACCTCCACGAAGCGCGCCGGCGCCGTAATACCCACCAATCAGTAATACGTCTAAATCTTCAGTCTTGAGATAATCGGGTTTAATTTTCATCCAATTCGTACTTCTATCGCCCGCAATCCAAGGTCCATCTAAATCTTTAATCACCAAGCCTTCTTCGCCGTTATCCATTGCGCGCAAGAGATCGCTTTCGATGTCTTCCTTGGTAGAGCCAACACGCGCAAACTCTGAATCCGGTAACGCGAGTAATATTTTCGCTTTAATGTTACCACACATCACGGATGTCTCTTTGATGCGTTCTCTGAGAAGCTCGTGGCGTTCGCTTAATTTCAAATGCCGCACACTACCATCGTCGACGTACAAAATGTCAAACGGCACGTACACGAGTTCCAAATCGCCATACGTAATTTTTTTCACATTTTCTGCGTACCACGCGTACTTCGAGCCTTGCAACCCAGCCTCGTTATCAGCGTTGTCCTCATCGTCTTCTTTGCCCCCAGCGCGTTCTCTTGTGTTTAAAGGGAATAATTCATCCTTTGCCTTGCGTTGGTTTGCGCCCTGAATCAACGTCTTCAACGCCCCAAACGGGTACCACTCCTGACGAAGTTTATTCCAAACCATGAGCTCTCCATCTAAAATACAACGTTTCGGTCCTTGACGAAATAGACCATCTAATACATCGTAGCCGCGCGGGCCAAAATCATTCATGTTTCGCGTCCAGTATTGTATGACGTCGCCGTTTCTGTGCACCTGAATACGTTCGCCGTCAAACTTGGTCTCGATGACAAACTGCTTTCCTTTGAGCGCCTTATACACGGCGTCGACGGTGTTCTTACGCTGCGCTAACTGTGGATTAATCAATCCTTGACCCACTTCGATATCAGTGTGCTTCAAGCGCATCTCGCGCGATGGCAAGTCCTCGCACACGCGTCGCAGATTACTCGTCCAGTCCCACAGCATCTCCGCGTCGCGATGATAATGTCGCAAAATGAGCTTGTCCCCCATGTGTAACTTGGTCTCCTTCAATATAATCGCACAGAGCCATTTCACTTGGGTGGCATCCATCTTATTGAACACCTTGCGC
>Ga0255763_1004928_pt1 | contig 10960 bp, 9 predicted proteins | sample 041ome_2_FD_179963 | JGI IMG/M metagenome (GOLD analysis project Ga0255763, IMG submission 179963) | Coastal salt marsh microbial communities from the Groves Creek Marsh, Skidaway Island, Georgia - 041406US metaG (version 2) | ecosystem: Environmental > Aquatic > Marine > Intertidal zone > Salt...
CCATCATCTAAATTAATTAAGATGAAAGTATCTTTCTCAGAGATTATGAATGAAGGAAGAGCATCTGCTAAGAAACTCTTACAATCAGTAGTAAAAGGTGAAACCAGTAGAGTAGAAGGTATCAAACTTTCAAAAGAAATGGCACAATCATTTTTAGATTGGCAGAGATTATCACCTTATGGTAAGAAGTATGGTGATTTACCATTCCATATGTTATTTAAAGCAGCATTCAATTGGGGATTAAACAGATACGCTGATAAGAAATCTAAAGAGTACAAAGAGTTGGAAGCAAAAGCCAAAACGATGAGAAAATAAGGATACGATTATGAGCGATATGGATAGAATGCAAGAGATAAATGTTGATTTTTCTCAGTTCATTAAAAAGAACCTTAAAAAAATCAAGATGTTACCAAAAGATAAACAAAAAGAATTTGGTAGACTCTTAGGTGATTTCAAAGAAGGATTGGATAACTTATCAGAATCAATCAAAAAATAATTTAATTAAATTTATTTAGATATTTATATACACCTATCATCGGTTTGGTAGGTGTATTTTTTTACAAAAACAATATATGCAAGAAGAAAACAAAAAACGTTACAAAAAAGTGAGAAGAGAAGATATGGAAGTGCCAGGTGCACCATTGGCAGTGAAAGTGGTGAACAACCAAATTGAACCAGCATTAAGACTTTGGAAAAGAAAAGTAAAAGATAGTGGTCATTTGGATGAGTTGAAAGAAAGACAACAATACACAAAACCTACTACTAAACGTAGAAGGCAGAAACAATTGGCAGTACGAGCGGAGTGGGTTCGTAGACAAAGAGAAAACTATTAAACACTTTTTTAGTGTTTTCAATTATAGTACACTATTTATTAGAAATCAAAATACCATCTCGTCTAATAGATGGTTAAGATTATTTGTATAAAATTCTATTAAGATTCCCAATAATCTTATTTCCGCAAGAAAAATTTAAGGAGAACAATTATGGCAAGAAGAAAAGACTTGTTATCAGAAGCAATTGCTGATGCTAAGGCTGTTAAAGAAACTGCTCTAGCAAACGCTAAGTTGGCTTTGGAAGAGGCGTTCACTCCAAAACTTCAATCAATGATTTCTGCAAAGTTAGCTGAAGAGGCTGATGAAGAAGAGATGGAAGAAGAATTAGATTCATCAGATTTAGGTGCAGGCGATAACGCTCAACCTGATGCAGATGCTGCTAGTTCATCAGATATCGAAAACGATGATGAATTGATGGGAGAAGAAGAGGAAACCGAAGAAGGCTACAACGAAGAAGAAGAAATGGACGAAGAAGAGGACATGGAAGAAACCTACGAAGGCGAAGACATGGACGAAGAAGAGGACATGGACGAAGAAGAGGACATGGAAGATTCTGAAGAAATGGAAGATTCTGAAGAAATGGAAGATTCTGAAGAAATGGAAGATGAAGAAGAAGATGATTTAGATTTAGAATCTGTAATCGCTGAATTGGAAGCTGAAATGGCAGAAGAAGAGGACATGGACGAGGAAGAAGAAATGGACGAAGAAGAGGACATGGACGAGGAAGAGGACATGGACGAGGAAGAAGAAATCGATTTGGATGAAGTTATCAGAACCCTGAAAGAAATGGAAGGTGATGAAATGGATGAAGAAGAGATGGATGATGAAGAAGTTGAAGAAGATAATCATGCTGAAGAATTGGAAGAAGCTTACGCTACTATCGAATCTTTAAGAAAAACAATCAACGAAGTTAATTTGTTGAATGCTAAACTTCTTTACACTAACAAACTATTCAGAACATTCGACCTTAACGAAGGACAGAAAGTTAAAGTTCTTGAAAACTTTGACAGAACATCTTCAGTTCGTGAAGTGAAATTAGTATTCTCTACTTTAGCTGAGAATTTAAATGTAGCTAAGAAAAGAAAAGCAGTTGTTAAAGAAGGATATGCTTCTAAGGCAACAAAAAGTTCAGCCCCTAAGAAACAAATCATTTCTGAGGGTAACGAAATGGCTGCAAGATGGAAAAAACTTGCAGGTTTAAAATAATTTAAAAAAGAAAACGGAGAAATAAAATGAATTTAGGAAAAATTCTTAATGAAGGCGCTTCTCACCAGGCACGTTTGAGTGAAGCAACTCGCGTGTTGGCATCAAAGTGGGAAAAGACTGGTCTTCTTGAGGGTATCGACAACGAAGTTGAAAAAGCTGGTGTTGCAACCCTTTTAGAAAACCAAGCACGTCAGTTAGTAAAAGAGGCATCAGCTACTGGTACTTCTGCTAACTCTGAAGAGTGGGCTGGTGTAGCTCTACCTTTGGTAAGACGTATTTTTAGTGAAATCGTAGCAAAAGACTTTGTAAGTGTTCAACCAATGAACCTTCCTTCAGGTCTTGTATTCTACTTAGATTTCAAATATGGAACAGGACAACCTGGTTTCACAACTGGTTCTGGTAAAGATTCACAAGCTGATTCTGTATTCGGTATCACAGAAACTTCAAACGACCCATCAGGTGGTTTGTATGGTGCTGGTAGATTCGGATACTCAGTAAACGACCAAGTATCTGCTGCACAGGAATTAGCTGATGCTGCTGCTGCTAACAAATTCTTAACTGGTTCTGTATCTGCTGCAGATTACAACTACGATACTAACTTCTCATCATCTTACGCAACTGAAATTGCTAGTGGTGAAGTATTTACTGCTGCAGTACCTACCGCATCTATCTCTGGATTTGATGATAAAGGTATTAGAGCATTCAGAGTAACATCTGCTGATGTAACTGACCAATTCCCACAATTTACTAAAATAGTAGGTGGTGATGTTGAGTTCGTATTACAAGGTGCATTAGATGCTACTAACGATTTAAGAGTTAAGTATCACAAACAACCAACTGATACTTCAAGAGGTGATTTCGAAGCAACTGGAACTTCATTAAGTGATAATCCAGAAGTAGATATCGATATTCCTGAATTGAACGTAGAAATGAAGAGTTTACCAATTGTTGCTAAGACTCGTAAGTTGAAAGCACAATGGACTCCAGAATTCGCACAAGATTTGAATGCATACCATTCAATCGATGCTGAAGCTGAATTGACTTCAATGTTATCTGAGTACATCTCACAAGAGATTGATTTTGAAATCTTAGATATGTTGATTCAAGATGCTAAGAGTACTGGTTACTGGTCAACTCAAGTTGGACGTGAGTGGAATGGTTCAGCATTCGCTGCTTACTCTTCTACTGCGGCTCAATCATCTGCATTTACTCAACAAGCATGGTTCCAGACTTTGGGTACTGTGATTGCTGGTGTATCTAACAAAATTCACCAAAAAACATTACGTGGTGGTGCTAACTTCTTAGTAGTATCTCCTGATGTTGCAACTATCATCGAATCTATCCCTGGATATGCTTCAACTGCCGATAACGGTGATGCTCAGTTCGCATTTGGTGTAACTAAGATTGGTGCATTGAATAGTAGATTCCAAGTGTATAAGAACCCTTATATGAAAGAGAACGTAATCCTTATGGGATATAGAGGAACTCAATTCCTTGAAACTGGAGCAGTTTACTCTCCATACATTCCATTGATTATGACTCCTTTAGTATATGACCCTAAGAACTTCACTCCTAGAAAAGGTGTTATGACTCGCTACGCGAAGAAAATGCTAAGAGGTGAATTCTACGGTAAAGTATACGTTGATGGTTTACACAAAATTCAGTAATTGATTATTGAATAACTAAATTAAAGAGGGGGTACTTAGGTATCCCCTTTTTTACGTCATAATCTAAGGTAATCTTCTATTATTGGATATTTATATCAAAGGTTCTATAAAATAATTAAGGAAATTTAAATATGGCGGAAAACATATCCAAAACCCCACCAAAAGGTAATGTAAGGTTTTCAATATCATTATCTGAAGAACAAAAGTTAGCAAAATCTGAAATTTTAAGACATCCATTTAATTTTATAGTAGGAAAAGCCGGAAGTGGTAAAACACTACTAGCAGTTCAGATTGCATTAGATTCATTCTTTAAAAGACAAGTTAACAAAATCGTTATAACAAGACCAACTGTATCAAATGAGGATAATGGATTCTTACCAGGCTCATTAGAAGAAAAGATGGAGCCGTGGTTAGTACCAATTCGTTCAAATATGAGAAAAGTTTACAACAAACCTCAGATTTTAGAGAAAATGGAGAAGGATGAGAGTATAGAATTAGTAAGTTTATCACATTTTAGAGGAAGAACTTTTGATAACTCCATAATTATAGTAGATGAGTTCCAAAACTTAACCAAACAACAACTATTAATGGTGTTAGGTAGAGTGGGAAAAGGTTCTACAATGATTCTTTGTGGTGATAAACAACAAATAGATTTAAAATTCAATAATGATTCAGCAGTACACGAAGTTCCAAAACTAAAAGGTTCAAAATGGGTATATGATATTGTATTAAAAGATAATCATAGACATGAATCTTTAGATGAAATTCTAACATTACTAACTGATTACTAAGATTAGTTATATTTATATAAAACAAAACACATATAGAGGATAGATAGTGGCAGATTACACAGGTTCATTTAGTGGGTCTTTTGAAGGTAATGGTAGTGGGTTAACTAACATAGATTACTACAATCTGAGTAACCTACCTACTACAATTACACCATTTCAAAGAAATTCTATATCAGCAAATAATGCTTTTAGAGATAACTTTGCCGATAACGTAAAGGATAGGTTAAATGCTGAAAGTGTAATTAGTTCATCTGCGCAATTAACAACTGAATTTGATTTAAGATATGGAAACGAAGAAGGTGATAACTTAATTAGTGGTTCATCTCAGGTAGATTTTAATTCAATATCAAATGTACCAAACGGGTTAGTAAGTTCATCAGCACAAATTACCATAACTGAATCACAAATTAGCGATTTAGCACATTTTACATCTGCAGATGTTAGAGGTGTAATGAATACAGATTCAGTAGTAAGTTCTTCTGCACAGGTAATTCAACATTTACCTTCAGGTACTGTAAGTTCATCCAACCAAATTACTATAAGTGAATCTCAGATTTCAGATTTAACACATACTGATGTAAGTTCTTTAAATAATTTTACATCATCTGTTGTTTTAAATTCAGTAACATCATCTATGAGTGTTGCAACCGCATCATTCATCTCAGATACATTTATTTCTGAATCAGCAGCACGTAGTGGGTTTGGACAGGGTGGTGGAACATCAGATTATGATGAATTAATAAACGTTCCATCTGGTATTATATCATCATCAGCACAAATTACAGCATTAGGATATTCAACTACTGATAATGATAATCAAACTTTATCAATTTCAGGGCAAACCTTAACAATATCAGATGGTAATAGTGTAATTCTACCATCAGCAGGTGGTGGGGGTGGTTCATCAATATGGACAACTGGTTCACAAGACCCAGAAGCGTATACTCACTTAATGACATCTAATAACTTACAACTAACGGGTAGTTTTGATGTATTAGGTGATTTGACTGTAAATGGAAAATCAATATTTACACAAACATCTGCATCTGATAATGAATCAGCAGTTGTAGTTAATGGTAGGATAAAAATTTTAGAACAACAAATAGAAGGATATATCGCATCAGCTTCAATTCAAATAGGAAATACACGAGATTCAATAGATTGTGGTGGGTTTTTCTAATTGTTTTGATATTTATGAATGTAATCTTAGTTAAGTAATAGGATAAAAGTATGGCTCAAACAATAAAACATAGAAGAGGTTCGATATCTTCGGTTAGAAATATCACATCTTTTGGTGAAGCAGAAATCGTAATTGGTAGTGGTTCGGTAGATTCAAAGGTAACAGGACCAGTAGTTTACATAGGTAAACCAGGTGGTACAACCGCCGCTAATGATTATGTTCCTGTTGGAAAAATGTATGTAGGTAGTGGTGTACCTTCAATTACACCAGCACAATATGGAACAACCTTAGATGGGCTACCATATTATGATACAACAAACAAAACACTTTATATATTAGGTGCTAACGCAGATGGTACATCTGGCCACACCCAAATTAATATAACAACATCATCCATTGATAGTTTCGATTCTCATGTATCAGCATCAGCTGCAGCAAGTGGATTTGGTGCTGGTAGTGGTGGTGGAATTTTCGAATTAGTATCAGGTACAATATACCAATCAGATGGTAAAAACTTACAAATAAGTGGTTCTGGTGGTAAATACGCATTAGAAGTATCTGAATCTATAAACGCATACAATATTAATGCAGGTGTTCCTACATCAAACGATTGGCAATCCAACTTAGATGGTTCTTACTTTAATAACTTTACAAAAGATACAGATGTATCGGAAATTTTAAGATTTGTAGCAGGATTACTATCATCTTCAGCAGCAAATCCAACACCAAATACAAAAACATATAACTCAATAAGTGAAAATAAAACAAACACTTCAACTTCGGCTGCACCTTCAGGTTATATACCAAACGATAATGATATAAATGATTTAACATACTTAATTGATAAGGGATGGGCTAGTGTTGGTGGAACATTATTTTCAGGAAAAACAATTTACACAAACACGGGGTATTCAATATCCTATACTTCAGTAGCTGGTGGTTCAACATCACAACAATCTTCTGTTGATTCACAATTATTTGGATTGGGTGGTTTAAGTAGTGGAGCAGGTACTGAATTTAGAGTAAGTGGTTCACATTCATTTACATTCTCAGATAATTCATCCGATACTACAACTGAAACATCAGCATCATCTCAAATCATAACTAATTCTACATTAGATACTACATCAAATGGTATTACTTTGGGTAAGATACAAACTGTAAATCCTGCAGTTATCCCTGCAGCTTTCCAAGATGGTAAATTTGCATCAGTATTTAATAAAAATGTAGTAAATTGGGTTACACCATCTTCTACTTCAGTATCGGCATCTGGAAATTATACAATTTCAACAACAATTGGTATAGCAACAGGTTCACAATCAGATTATACTGATAAAACTGCGAGTGAAACTATATTTTGGGCACCTGTATCAACTATTAATTCTAATATTGGTGATAACTCATTAGCAAGTAGTGGAGAAGTTGTAACAGCATTAACACTTACATCAGGTTCTATGTCTGGAGCACCATTTATTAATGGTGGTACTTGGAATTTAGTAGCAACCGCAAGTGGTGTGTTTGAACCAATGTACGCATCATCAACTACTTTAGTAGATGTATCGATTGGAAGTACGAGTGGATATACAATTTCTAATACATCAGGTAAAGATACTCTATCAACAAATGGTGGTACAATCCAAACCACTGGTATGGTAACCGATGCTGCAGGAACAACTGCAAGAAATAGTGGTGTACCATATAGAACTGATTTGGTAGAAATTGATGCAACTTATACAATAAGTGGTACTGGTAACACATTTAATGAGAGTGGGTTTAGTGATACATCATACACATTAACAACAACCGCTAGAGATAGAGCAGCAACACAATCAACATTAGATACTAAAACAGTAAACCTACATTCAGCTGGTACATTTGGACAACCTGCTGCGAGTGGTTCAATGGGGTATCATGGTGGTGGTAGTACAACTACTACTTTAATAGAATACTTTACTTCAGAAAGTTATAGAAGAACAATTAGTGATTCAACTACATTAGATACTGTGTGGGATGAAAGTGCTAGAGTAACATTAGGTGATGGTGGTGATTTACAGGTTAAACCAGGTTATTTGGTTAATCCAGAATCTGCAAATGGATATTGGTATCCAACGGGTGGATATAACGCAGCACATTACAAATGGTATTTAAGAGAATTTGATACTGCGGCTTCTAACAACAAAGGTACACTAACAATTGATTTAAATCCAAATACATCAGCAGATTTAACAACATTTGATGATACAACCACAGGTAAAATTGCAGTAGGTGTTATATTTGGTTCATCTGCATCAACTGTGTTTGATGCAGTTAAAGGTACTACATCATATGGTGGTTCATTAAACTCTCAATCAGCAAATGGTTCAACTAACCCATTTAGTGATACGATTGATGTAAAGAGTGATTTTGATTCATTAACTAACTCATCTGGAACGTTAACATTAGGTTTGGCTAACGCGGCTGGACAGACTATTAACGCAACACATGATAAAGTATGGGTTTTAATTAGATATACAGGTACACCATCAAATACATTAGAAAGAATAACGGTTTCAGTATCGTAATATATAAAGAGGAACAAAAATGGCATATAATTCAAATAACAGGTCGGAAAGATTATTACAAGGTAGACGTTTTACTACCGATAATCTTACATTAGGACAGGAAGCATTTACTGATGTATTCGATTTGGGTGCAGGTGAAATTTTTACCGATGATGGTTTAATTCCAACTGGTTCAAGTCAACTTCCATATAGTGGTTCATCACAAGATGGTGGTATCGTATCAGGTAGTGTTGTAAATCCAGCAATTGCTAGTGATGTTTCTGTTTTAAAGTACCATTATAGAAAAAAACTAAAACAAGCAGCAGATGGTCAAAGAGAAGTTTATTATTTCACAACTTCAGACCCAGCATCTGTTTCAGATACAGTAACATCCGACCAACTTATCGAATCAGACCAACAAACTAATTTTGTATCACCAAAATATATTATTGCATCTGATAGCCCTAACACTACTGAGGCATCAACTCCTGGTTATAAGGTAGTTGTTTACAAAGACACCGCATCTTCTGCTGGAAGTATTACATCATCACCGGCATTAACATCAACATATACATTTGATTATAAGACTGGTGTTTTGACTTGGAACGATGGTTCACAACCATCATCGAATCAATTTGTATACATTACAACTTACCAATATGTTGGTAGAACACTTCGTTCTCAAATTGATGATGGTTCAATTGGTGGTGGTGGTTCATCAGATTTTACTGAATTAACTAATGTACCAAGTGGATTAGTAAGTTCATCAGCACAAATTACCATAACTGAATCACAAATTAGTGATTTAGACCATTATGATGATTCTGATGTTAAAACAAAATTAAATACTGAAAATGTATTATCAGGTTCGGCTGCAAATGTTAAAACTTTTTTAAATATTACAGAATCGGATATATCAGATTTATCACATTATAGTGATTCTGATGTTAAAACAAAATTAAATACTGAAAATGTAATCAGTTCATCAGCTCAGGTAATATCTGGGTTAGAGGGACAGAGTGTATCAGTTGCAACTTTAACCGCTGAAACTTATATTGTAAGTTCATCTGTAACACATATGACTCAATCATTTAGTAGTGGTTCTACTATATTTGGTGATGATATAAATGATACTCACCAAATGACAGGGTCTTTATTTGTATCAGGTTCTATATCATTTAGTGAAATTGATGGCGGCACATTCTAAAATAGGGGATAGGCGTGGCCGAAAACAGAATAAAATTAAAAAGGAGTTCAGTATCGGCTAATGTACCCAATGTTGGTGATTTAACATTAGGTGAATTAGCTGTAAATACTTATGATGGTAAGTTATTCTTTAAAAAAGATAATGGAGTTGATTCTATTGAATCAGTCGTTACCACCAATGCTCAAATCACAGGTTCTGTTGAATTAACTGGGGCATTAACATCATCTCTTTCTTTGATTGAAAACAATACACCATCAACTGATATGTTTTTGGTAAAAATCAATGGAAATGATAAAGTAAAAGTAAATTCAGAAGGAACGTTCGTAATAAAAGAATCCCTAACACTACCAACTGGAGAAAAAGGTGCGATGGCGGTTAGTGGAAGTGGATTTTTTATATATTTATAAGAAAGTATAAAACATACATATTTATTTAACACAAACATAAAGCTTAAAAAAAGAGGAAACAAAAATGGCAGAATGGAAAAAAGTAATTGTCTCGGGTTCATCACCTGAATTCGCGGCAATCACAGTAGACGGAACGGTAACCGCTAACGCATTTAGTGGTGATGGTTCAGCCCTTACGGGCGTAGCTGCGGGAAGTATCGATATCGATAACTTTTCAGCACTAGGTGGTGCATCCGTAGCACAAGGAGATAAGTTCTTATTTTCAGATAATGGTACTGAAAAGAGTGTAACTTTTAGTAATTTAGAAGATAGTATCTTTGGTAACGTAAGTGGTGATGCAACTATCGCAGCAGGTGGTGCATTAACAATCGCTAATACATCGGTAACTAACGATATGTTAGCGGGTTCAATTGCAAATGCAAAATTAGCAAACTCATCTATTGATATTGCTGGTACTGATGTTTCATTAGGTGGACAAATTACTGGTGATAATATCATTGCTGATGTAAGTGCAGGACAGATAGCTAACAGTAAATTAGCAAACGATGGTATTACTATCGCAGGTAATGATACTTCATTAGGTGGTACAATTACAGCAGCAACTATCTTAGATAGTACTGGTGTACTTTCAGGTTCAGCTCAAATCCAATCAGATATCAATGATTTGGCAGATGCACGAATTGCAGCAGCAAGTGTAACTGATTTATCTGACGTATCTTCAGTTGGTTCAGGCGCAATCATTACTACATCTGAAAGAAGTAAATTAAGTGGTATTGAAGCAAGTGCAGATGTAACTGATTCTACAAATGTACAAGCAGCTGGTGCAGTAATGGATTCAGAGGTAACTGATTTAGATGGTATAAAATCTTTAACAGTACCTAATAACACTACAATCTCAACTTTCGGTGCAAGTTTAGTTGATGATGCAAACGCATCAACAGCAAGAGGAACTCTTGGTGTAGATGCAGCAGGAACAGATAATAGTACATTAGCAGGTTTAACTGCAACCGCTATCGGTAAAGCTATTGTTACAGGTTCTAACGCATCCGCTATTAGAAGTACAATTGGTGTAGATGCGGCTGGTACTGATAACTCAACTGATGTAACTTTAGCTGGTAGTAGAAACTAT
>Ga0255763_1004947_pt1 | contig 10925 bp, 17 predicted proteins | sample 041ome_2_FD_179963 | JGI IMG/M metagenome (GOLD analysis project Ga0255763, IMG submission 179963) | Coastal salt marsh microbial communities from the Groves Creek Marsh, Skidaway Island, Georgia - 041406US metaG (version 2) | ecosystem: Environmental > Aquatic > Marine > Intertidal zone > Salt...
TTTAAGCTGGGTGTTTCGTGTACAAAGACGATGTTTATTTTCGTACGGTACGGCGAACATTTTCTGTACTGTACAGGATATCCTATTCTTTAAGTCAAACTTAAACCCCAGTGGATCCGAAGCCTCCAGCACCTCTGGCTGCCAACTGAGGGTCTGGAATATCTGAAGGTTCAGGAGTCACTGGATGTTCCTGAATGGGAATTTGTGGATAAAGATCTGGATCCTCAACAAGGTTACAATGCTCATAACGTTCCATGATCAACTGAGCGATACGATAACCCTGCTTAATATGAAACGGTCGGTTCCCGTGGTTGAACAGAACGACCCTGAGTTCGCCCTCATAGTCCTGGTCGATGACGCCAGCACCCACCTCGATGCCGTGCTTGACAGTCAGTCCCGAGCGACTGGCGATGCGTCCGTAGCATCCCTCTGGAATCTTCACGCGGATTCCTGTTGGGACCACGAACCTCTTGCCTTCGTGGACCACGCAGTCCGAGCAGGCATAGAGATCATAGCCCGCGGAAAGTTCTGTGCCCCGGGTCGGTAACATAGCATCAGAATGCATCTTCTGAACAACTAAGGTATTCATGTTTTTTTTGTATTTACTTATATAACCTTTTCTTTAAATACCACGCAACGATGAACAGAGATATGAAATACCATATTTTATTATAGAAAAACCTTGAAAATTGAATGATGTAAGCCAGAAGATATTGAAGAGGATTTGTTGGGTTAGCCGAGTTTCGCATAAGAAAGCGTGTCACCTTGGTCCACAACCAGTTTATGAATATAGACCATTGATTGAAAATTTCAGGAGTTCCGTCTGGTATGATGAGGTAATGCAGTTTGAGCATGAGGCGAGTCTTGCCACTCGGGATGGTTCCACGGACACAGTGATAGTCCCTGTTGTACTCGATTCCGTTGAAATCTCCTGTTGACAACTTGCTGGTCTTGTCTCCCACCTGTGTGAAAACGGTTGAGTTGTCATTCAGTGCCAGAATGATTCTCACCAACTTGCTTGGTCCTTCGATGAACTTGTAAGGCGCGTCATAGTGACAGTCCACGAGCACTCGATCGCTCGCCTTGGCGTCCAACGGAGACACGCTGACAAACACCTCGTCTATGGATGGCACCGAGCGGATGGTCGACCTTGGGTAGTTTTCCAAGAGGGTGTCGCGAATGATGAACGAACTTCTCAACGTGTCTATGGCATTTTTTACGATAGGTTCCTTGACGTCCTCGGTCCAAACGTGGTCGGCGATTGGTTTCCCATTGCTCTTGTAGTGGTTTCGAAGAAAGGTCATTTCATTTGACTCTGGTATCTTGCCTTGAATAAGCATAATATTATATAATAGTATTATAAATGACCGAGCACGAACATAAGGATTGTGACACGACGCAGCCCGTGGCGAACTGGAAGTGCATCTGGTTCACGTTGGCGTTGGCGGGTGGATACTGGTATCTTCCTCCGAAGAACAAGTGGGTGCTTTTGGGGTTGCTTTACTTCCCCTATATCGTGCTTGCTTGGTACGATCACTGGTATCAGTGCCAGCGGAACCTCGGACCTACCTACCTGGCTTTGTTCTACTGGTGGGCCAAGCCCAAGGACAGTGAGCAGATCCAGAAGTACAAGAACTGGTGTCCCGATATCAAGAACAAGGTGCTTAAAATTGACCTTGTGATCTTGGTATTGGGGATGTTGATCCTGCCGTGGTTCCTCGCGTGGAAGCCTTAGACAATAGAGGGGATTTTGTCCAGACCGGCTTTGATGAGATCGCCGGGGGCATTTACCAGATTTACTGTGGTGTCCACTGCAAGACCAAAGGCTCCTAAAGTGACTGTGTTTATAGTGTCTGTAAATTCACCAAAAGCACTTCTCACTGAACTCCTAACAAGATTTCCAGGAATACTTAAAACGACACGAACCAAAGATTTCATTAATTTTATCACCATATCCATGAAAATCAAAATCACAGGTTCAACAATATTTACGAAATATTCAATTGCTGTAGTTTTTATCCAGTTTATTATTGAACCAAAAAATTCTGTAATTTTCACAGTAAACTCCGTCAAAAAAGTGTTGAGATTATTAAATATACCATTAAAAAACCCAGTAAACTGTTCGGATAATGTATTTGACATATTTGATAAAAAAATCAATACAACATCTATATATTCCAATATCTTCTGGTCAGGTCGGAACAAGTATGTAGACATTTTCCTCTAAAATTACTTTACATTAAAAATGTCACCGAGAATGTATGCATTCAGAGGAAGATCAACAATTCCGACGGGATTTTTTTTAACTAAGCCGGCAGTTTGCGTTGAAGCCCAATTAAAACCAAAATTAATAGTTTCTTGAATCTGAAATATAATAAAATTAATTGAATCTGTCAATAGTCCAAGAAAATATGACGACGCGTTTATACTGGAAATCCACTCTATCCATTTAGTTTGATAATTTACTACCCATTTAAGAGGATTTATGTATATTATGTTAATCAAGTTGAATATGAAATCCGTTACTACTTTCATATAGTATGAAATTTTTGCAATAATGTATTTCAAATACAAAGCTTCTATAAGATAATTTTCGATATTATCAAGTTCAGTGGGAGTTTTATTAAACACATTGAATACTATCTTGGTTATTAAATAGTAAAGTGGTACTAATATAATAGGATTAAATGCTAATGGTAAACCTATCAACAGAGTGAATAATCCTGAAATTGCATAGTAGAGTTGGTTAGACATTCTAATAATTGTCTAGAATAAAAAGTATTCTTTACTTTTTCTTGGTTATCGCGTTTACTTCATAAAGTTCTTCGTCTTGCTTGAGACTATACGTTTCCCTGAACTTATTATATTCTTTGTCGTTCTTGAATGATACTACAAATTGTTCAGGAACTTTAGTTGTGTCTTCGGAAAAATAAATTTCATTAAATCCTTCGTTCTTCCAAAATCGACCATTTTTTAACATCTCTTTTGTGATTAATTTCCCTGGAAGAGGAGGTATCGTTTTTTCGTCTATGGCACCTCCGAACGTCACGACAAGTTTTAAAAAATCAATGTTTCGATTCCATATCATTTTATACAAATCAATATAGTTAGATAGTGTATTTTTTGCTTGTTCAAAACCATATGCTAAAGCATCATACAACGGAGTGAAGACTTTGAGCAACTCCAATGGATGAAATTTTTTGATAAAATTATCATAGTCAATCTTCATCTTTTCGTCTTTCGATACTGAAGCCATGAGACCAACCCACTTCGACGTTAACCATATAAATGCAGGTATAGACAAGAAGAACAAAGGAAGTGAGATGCGCGCCGTCAGCAAAAATAGTTCAATGTTTGACAAAGCCACTGACCAAAAAAATATAGGAATCATGGCAGTGTACGGACTGCCAATGATTAAACTGGTGAATATGTAAATCAATGAAACTATAATTGAAAATAAAGTTATGATCATTTCTACTATATGAAAATATTTTAGTATCTGGTATTAGATAATGGGTCAAGCAAATTCCATTGAAAACCTCTTGACGTGGAAGGACCTGATAATGATGACAATGGGATTCTCATTTCTTGTTGCTCCACTTGGGGGTATTCTACCTTTGGCTGGTACAGTTGTTGCTGCCATATTTTTTGGATTCTCGAACATCAGTAAACTGGTAAGAGATTCTGAAAACGAGAAAGGAAAACCGGATAATACTCAAAGAAAGGCTGCATTTATAGGCTGCCTGGTCGTCGGGGTCGTGGTGAGTTATATACTTGGTGTTATGACTGTTGTGGGTCTCATGGATCAGCCATTTGACAAGAGGGCTGTGATAGCAGGAGTAGGTCTTGGAGCAGGCATGACTGCCATATGTATGTCCTTCTTCATCAATTATGGAATGGTCCTTGGCTGGTGGACGCCAACCGGTGGTCTGGTGGCACTTTTATTGTCTATTATTCCAGTAGTGATAATTGGAAAAAATATGGGAATTATTACAATTGTTTCATTCATTATGGCAAGTTCTGTGTATGCGTTGTTGGTTTCGGATAACAAAAACAGGAAGGAACCATGGATGATATGGCAGTCGGCCTACATTGGACTCATGGCGGGTTCAGCCGTGGGATTACTTTTACCTACTTCAGATGAGTACAATCAAGAACTTGGAAAAGTAAATAAAGGTACCATCCGCATAAGTGCAGATCTAAAAATACCCGGACATTCATTCCGCCCTATATCGGATGAGGATCAGACGACTATTATGTACCGAGGTATAGATGGCATGAGCGCTGTATTATGGGTTGTTTACTTGATAATTTGGGTTCTTACATTTGTTCCAGGATCACTTCCTTACGGGTGGAATGCTCTTTTCAATCAAGGCAAAACAGCAGAGTTAAGAGAAAAACAAGCAGAAATGGCTAAAAAGGCGAAAAAAATGCGAGAATAGAAGAACGTGATTCCAAGCGTAATGAAGAATTACGGATTGAGCAGAAGAATTTAAAAAAAGAAATTAGTAATTTAGGCTCATTATTCCAGCGTCAGGAAGAAATACAGATTGAGCAGAAGAATTTAAAAAAAGAAATTAGTGATTTAGGCTCATTATTCTAGCGTTCTTAAATGTCAAGTAAAATCTGATTAACTAGTAATAACATGGAGACGCATTACCTCGTGGTCAACTCGAATCTCAGGGACACGACCTTGTATCCCTCGGGTAATTCTTATACCATGTATCTGACCAATCCCATTCATGATATCACGCGAGTGGAATTGATCCAGGCTTCGGTACCGAACATCATACAGAACCTTCCAGACGGAACTAACGCGATCGCACTTGACGGAAGTACCTTCTCACTTCCAAATGGATTTTACTCGGCTAACGGTCTTGCTGCCGAGGTTCAGAATACCATCGAGCCGGTAACGAATGTCTCGGTGACCTACTTGTCCAACGAAGGCAAGTATCTATTTTCGCGACCCACCACGGATCCAAACGGAAACTTTACTCTGACCTTGTCTTCGGCACTGGCGACCCTGATGGGATTCACGAGCACCACGACTGGTACTTCTGCGCCGGTGGCAAACGATACTCCACCTACAACATTTGCACTTTATGCCAACAACGATCGTTACCAGAACACGACATTCTTGAAGTCTGACCAATTGGTGAACTTGACTGCAGATAACTATGTGTATCTTGATATTAATGAACTAAACACAGGTCGCATGCAACAGGCACAAAAAATTGATACCAACTCATTCAGCACGTCGGCGTCCCAAAATAACTTTGGACCCATCGTACTTGATGTGAGTTCGGGTGCCATCAAACACTTTTCTGAGACCAGTGACTACGAGTATGGTGTCGATTACTACCCTCCTATTTCACAGTTGTCGAGAGTTACTGTGAGATGGAGGAAGACGGATGGAACGCCTATCAATTTTCAGGGACTGAACGAGAATTCATTCATGCTCAAGATCACGAGCAAGTTCCGCAAGGACGACCTGGCGATAAACTTTCGTCAGAAGGTAGCAAAGCCTCGTCCTATTATCTTAGTTCCCAAGCAGACCTAATGAATCATCTTCGTAAAGTTGTCTGTTCTCGTCCTGCCAGTTTACGGGCATCTGGGGACGCTTGTTGGGATTTCCACAATGGACTCTCAGAAGAATCTCGTGGGGTGTGGCTGGACCAAGGGTACCTGCAGTGGTCAATATACGGGTATTGAGCTTATCAAAGCTCACTGGATTCTTATACTGAATGCTATATTTCCAGTCGGTATTTTCCGTGAACACGCGGCGACTATCGGCTGCTGCATTTGAAGATGGGATCGTGGCAAAGAATCCGCGAGTCTTGGAACTCGTCAAAAAGTTGTTGGTAGAACTCGCATCCGAACCATCGTCTGTGAACGGAGTGCGAAGTTGCTCAATGTCAATCACAGTCGCAGCATTTGCAGCCGAAACATTTGCTTCGAAATAGCACAAATCTACCTGATAGACATTGTGATACTGTTCGGAAAACAACTTTGTCGAAACATTGGAAGATCCGTTGATATAAAGATAGTGAACCTCAGAGTCCGTGCGGAGATCCATATTAGTATTACCCAAGAAAATCATACGCTTCTGGTAACGTCCTGACGACTTTGATGGGTCTCACATTCCTGTACATCCATATGATGCTCTCAAGGAACTTGAATGTGAAGAATGTCGGATTGGTCACGATTGCTGAACGGATGACCTGCTTTTCGGTTTTTGGTTTAAGTTCACGCATAAGTGACGTGAATTCCCACAACAGTCTAGGGATGGTAGCGACCTGAACAATCTTGACATCCGAAAAGTCGAACAAGAAGTTGAATTGTTCTTTCTTGAAGCAGATTCTCACATCTTCTTTGAAAGCCATCCAATCCATATGCGGTACGTTGGTGGTGTGAAAGACAAAGTGAAAAGTTTGATTCGTCCATAATTTCGTGTAGAACATTTTACCAATTACTAGTAGGATGTATTTAATACTGTTTGCATTCATGGCAATTGTCGTGGTCATCCGTCTAGTATATTCATTGAACACATAGGACACTTGAATGTATAGTTTCCATTCATATACACTATTCTACCTAAACAAGAAACACATACATTATGTTTACAGTTTATTTTGACCGGTCTCTTGTTTTCATAGCATACGACACACATCTTTCTTTTCTTTTTTGGAAATCTTGCTCGATTAAAATATGTTTTCGCAATTTCGCCTACGTTTGTCATTCCAATAATAAATAATCTTATGACCATTTTAATTCTGTACCACAAGAATACATCGCGTTTGTATACTACGTGAGTGTCTGCTCTCATAAACCATGGTATATATGGTGTAGTATAGTAATGACTATTACAAAATACAACAGGGAAACCTGCTATATTTGAATTATATTTACCCTTTCTTAAACAGCGACTTCCTTTTCGTGTGGAACCATAACAACGTAGGCCTATTAGTTTAAAGATTCATCAGAACACAACGACACGTCGTCGTCATCATCGTCATCGTCATCGTCTGGTACAAATTCTTCATCTGAAATATCATTTGCAATGAATAAATTATCTTTTATTTGATCATATCCTAATGAATCAATATCTTTTACTGCTGAATATGAATTTATGACATATTCTCTATTTACCCATACAGGAGATCTGAAAGAATATTTACCTTCTTCGGTTGTTTCTTCTAGACACTTTACTAGAACTGAATCATCTTTCTCGTCTATCATCTCCGCTAGTATCAATCTATCATCGATTTGTATATCGACAAACATATCTTGTATACTATATCTCATTAATCTTTAAATGTCTTTTACAAAAGTCAAGACCAGTTTGTGGTTTATGTTTACACTGTTTTCCACTGAGGCACGCGGCCTTGCATACTTTGTGATTATGTCGTTTAATCAGTTCTTCGTTCTTTTCTGGAAGTTCGTCAAGAATGATAATATGTTTTCTTTCTTGAGGATCTTTGATTAGGAAATGTCTTTCCCATCCTATGATCATACTAAGTGTCTTTGGTGACAAATATTTAATACGAGCCGCCCGTTCCTATTTTGTTATTGATCGGAAGACGATCACCGGCAAGAGAAGTGTTCTTTGGTAAAGGATTGGGTACGTAGCTGGTAGACGCATCCCTCACATAGAGGATGTAGGACGAGACGCCCTCGCGAACTTGCGGAAGCATCTTATCGACCACCTGCTGGTTCATGCGAGTGATCTGTGCAGTGATATTATCATAGGGGTTCATTGCATTGTTGATATAGACGTAACGCATGAACGTCATGACATCGCGGGGATTCTGACGGTCGATGGAAAGACCCGTCTCGTCCCTGAACTGCTTCCGGAGCATCGCCTGGATGCGCTCCAAATTGGACTGTTGAAAGAAGGCGGCATTCAAAGGTGTCGTGGTCTTGTGCATGGAGGTGATCATACTCGTTCGCACGTCCGAGGACGGGACTGGATCCTGATCAATGCCATTTAACGGAGTCAAGTTTAGCATACTATCATTTGGTGATATTTTATTATTAATCAAACAAGACCCTTGGGTTTTTGTGTACGGACTTGTGGTTGACGAAATTTCCGGAACTGAATATCTTTCTGGTTCTCTTCACACAGAAGAAAGTGCAAGGCTTGTCATAGTCAATTCCACCCCGCTTGCCGTACATGCGGTCCGCCGTAAGTGGGTTGTAAATGCGCCGTCTGCTCGCGTCCGTTCTGGACACTTCTGTTCCACCAGGTTTATGAGACCAGGTGCCATCCGAGTCCTGCCGATAAAAGTGATAGTCTTGACCCAAACTATTAATGGCCATAAATCCCTTATAGTATCCTCTAGGACACGCAACCTTGATACTTTCCAGAGACCATGTGATTATATATCTAGGATTGTCTGAAATTACCCTTTTCTTAATAGACTTGCACGTAACCGTGTTTTCGTACCCAGGACCCATTGAATACAGACCAGGTTGTGGCTTGTTGGGACGCTTAAACTTGCGCAGGTCATTCAGAAAATACGCATAACAATTGTGCGTGGCTTGAATCATATATTCTCTAGACCACATCTCTCCTCTGTATTTAGGTTCATACCCAGTTCTAGGGAGAAGTTTCTGTATCATTATTATCAGTGGTCATATTTATTTCATCAAGGTCAACACTAATATCATTTCGCAAAACACTTTCAAGTTCTCCTAGATTGTCTGCTTCTAGTACGATCTCTGTGATATACTCGATAGCACTATCTCTAGGAAGATCGAATGTATCTACTATGTGCTGTCCCACTAACTGACTACTTTCCAGGTTGGTCGTAATCATTCGCTCGCGCGTCCGCCTTGCCTCAATGATTATCGTAATGTTGTATTCTGGAATGTCGAAACCATGACGACATACAGGACATGTGTAGTTTCCTTGGCGCTTCCACCTGTTTATACACGCCGTGTGGAATTTGTGGTTGCACGGTAGGGTTCGCGCATTCCTTTCACTTCTCGTGGTTATGTTGTTCAAACATATGGCACACTCGGACATATCAGAATGTAGGCGACAATGTTCCTTTCCGTTTGCCTTCTTTTTTTGACAAGGCGTACCTGTACGGGTAGTGGCACCACACTCACTCATCACGAGTTACTAACAACTAAGAAGTAAAACATTTACTGGATAAAATCGCAAAGTATATTAGGGATGTTATCCGACAAAGAGATCACCAAAGTTTTAAAAGACCTGAAGAGTTCTGCGCCACTCAAGTACTTTCGCGGGCTAAAGACCAAGGAAGATGTCGTGACCCGTGTCAAGAAAATTGAAAAGAAGACCTACACTCCATTCAAGACTGACATAGGTATCAAGACCAAAACGTCCACCTGGACAAAGAAGTTTTACAAGGTCTATCCAGGTGCTTATTCATTGAATAATAAATCCAAGGCTACTGGAGTTCCACTCGAGATCATCAAGCGGGTATATGACAAGGGTCTGGCTGCCTGGAGGACCGGTCATCGCCCCGGAGCCACTCCCCAGCAATGGGGGTACGCCAGGGTTCACTCGTTCCTAATGAGAGGCCCGACCTCGCGTGGTCCCGATCGCCCACTGGCCATCGAGGCTGGGCTTTTAAAGGTCTAAAGCGGCGTCTACCAATGACTTCTTCCACCAACCATTGGCGTCCCAGTAGAAAGCGAGTGTCTTCTTGATTCCCTCCTCCCACGTGGTCTTTTCGGACCAGCCGAGGGCGGCCAACTTGGTATCCTCGATGAAGTAGCGACAATCATTGAAGGGACGATCCTCCACGAACTGGATGGTCTCTTCCTTATTCAAATCAAAGACCTTGCAAATTTCCTCGGCGACGTTCATGACAGACCGCTCCTTCTTGGTCCCGATGTTATAGGTTTCTCCCGCCTTCCCCATATGGAGAATGAAATCAAATGCCTCTGCGACGTCATCCACGTAAAGGTATGACCTCACCGCCTTGCCTTCGCCGTGAACGGGCAACTTTTCGCCCCGCATGGCCCGCATGCAGAACTTGGGAATCAACTTCTCTGGAAACTGTCCCGGTCCGTATACGTTGTTGCCGCGGGTGATGATGACTGGCAACTTGTAACTGTGGGCGTAGGCCTTTACCAACATTTCAGCAGCAGCCTTGGTGGCACTGTAGGGATTGGTGGGATTCAGAATCTGACCCTCGGTGTATCCACTTTCGGAATCCATAGGGGTTTCACCATAGACCTCGTCGGTGCTCACGTGAATGAAACGCTTCAGGTTTGGGTTGTTCTTGGCACTCTCCAAAAGGACATGGGTACCGTAGATATTGTTGTGTGTAAAGGCGAAACTATTGCCGAAACTGTTGTCCACGTGGGTCTGTGCAGCAAAGTGCATCACCACATTGATTTTCTCGGATTCCATGATGTAGTTCACAAAGTCCACGTTGGTGATGTCTCCCATCATAAATTTAAAGTTGCGAAACTCCATGACTTCCGTGAGATTGTGCATACTTGCGCAGTAGTCCAACTTGTCCAGTACCACAAAGTTATAGTCCGGGTAGTGGGTCACTAACCTCCTCGCGACGTGACTTCCTATAAATCCAGCACCTCCGGTAATTAGAATGTTCATCATCTTTTCACTTGTTTTGTAATATCGCAGAACCTGTTTAAGAAGATGTGGTCGTGACTTATGGCGATGATTGTACCTTTGAAGTTCTTTAGAATGCTGACGATCTTGTCTGTGTTCGCTTGATCCTGGTGACAGGTCGGTTCGTCCAAGAACAACACCAAGGGTTCTCTCGAAAGTGCACGGGCAAGTGCCGCCCTCTGCTTCTGTCCTCCCGACATCGGACCCTTCCGCGGGACGTCCTCGGTTAGCTCGTGGTCCACTATGGGTTCGTCCATGAACAGAACCGGTTCCTGTGGCACGTAAGACATCCCCTCGGTGTAAAACCACA
>Ga0255763_1004949_pt1 | contig 10924 bp, 7 predicted proteins | sample 041ome_2_FD_179963 | JGI IMG/M metagenome (GOLD analysis project Ga0255763, IMG submission 179963) | Coastal salt marsh microbial communities from the Groves Creek Marsh, Skidaway Island, Georgia - 041406US metaG (version 2) | ecosystem: Environmental > Aquatic > Marine > Intertidal zone > Salt...
CATATGCGGCTCTATCGTCCGTCGATGTGGGGCTGCCTGATGGATCGGGTCTGGATTTGATCCGTGAATTGGACACAGCGCGCCCAAGGGTGCAGGCCCTGATTGGTACCAGCGCCGATGATGCGATGGGACCGGACACCATTCAGGCCGGCGCAGACCAGTTTTTGGCCAAACCCTATCATAGCGTGGGGGTGTTTCAGCAAATGATATTGAATGTCTTGCCGGGCAACGCCCCGCCACGGGGACCGCGTTTAATTGATACCGGCAGTGTTGAACCGGATTTGGTCGTTTATCGCGACGAACTGCATCACGCTAAAAACCTGTTTTCACAAAACCCAAATTCCGCCATGCGGCAATATTTGCGACAATTCTTGATGGGTGTGGCGCGTGCCGTCGATGACACAGACCTGATCCAAGCAGCTTAGCAGCGCGATTTTACCCGTATGCGCAGGCTGGTCGATCAGCGATTGACCGAAATTCACCCAATTTGAAGGATTGATTACCAAGATATGGTCATGACTTGTGACAGTTTGGGGCGATTAGTGCGCAGTGTGAATTTGTAATCAGATTTTTCAACGGTCAAATTTGGATCCTGGATTTCCATGTAATCTAGCGTCACGTCATACTGATACTCTGGCGGCCTATCACATTCCAAATGTGTGATCATGAAAGTCATCTGGCCAGTGGGGTATAGCGCCCAAGAGCTGTAATGTGACGGGGTGTGCATGGATGGATCAAAATCACGCGTCATTTCAATATGGCGACGGATAGTGGTCCCAGTTTTTGCAGGCTTGTCTAACTGGGATACATATTCGTCTTGGCCTAAAAATTTCTGTTGATAAACTAAATCACCCGCCTCGATGCTTAAACTGCGAATGGGCATATCCCCGTCAACTGTTGTGAATTTCAGGGCGTCGACGGGGCCAGAAACGACGCGAAAATCATGGTCTAGCGTGATAATGATTTTTTTCTGCTTTACCAGAACTTGGACGTGTTGGGTCATGTTTTCGCAACAAACCCGAAACATTGGCGGCTGGCCAATGTATAGCGACACAAAATCAATCAGTTTGCCGTGTACATCCCGTAACGTCTGCCCCCCAAATTTTTCGCAAATTTTCTTGCTGTGTTTTTTGACGGTTTCAGCAGATAACGCCAAGTGTTGCCCAATTTCTTGTGCTGTGGCGCCGCTGGCTAGGTGGGGAATTACATCACGTTCACGATTGGTCAAATTCGGGTAAATGAAATCTAGGGTGCTAAAATGGCTTTGGGATTGGTGGTCTACCATGCCCATTTCACCACATAGCATTTTTGGTAACTTGGATCATAACTGACCAGACGCAGCCCTTGGCTTGACTGTGTGATGACTAAACTGTCGTCTTGGACCTGTTGCGAATGCAGGCACACGGTTACGTCGATATGACTTGGGGGGCGCGTGCTGCGAAAAACAACATCCATTTCCAAGCGTTCGCTTGGGTACATACACAATGCGGCGTAATGGCCATCCGAATACGCCGCAGGCATCGTCCGCGTGACGCGTGCATTTCGGGTAAACTGCGTTCCTTGCTTTACCGCTGGGACAACAGGTGTTTCGAAAATCGCCCGCCCCGCACGAATTGCGGTTGGTTTTGGCCGCATCCCGTCAATTTCGACACTGATCAGCGGGAAAGCATCTGTCACCGCCGTAAAATGCAGAGACGAAACAACCGGGCTGATCGCTGTAAAGTGGTGCGAAATCTGCGTAAGCACTTCTTTTTTCTGTGTCAATGACCGCAGAAAATTTCGCAAGATTGCAGAACACTTCGAAATTGGCGGTGGTGTCAAAATAGTATTCTTGGTGCAGTCGCATCGCCGGCAATGCATCACGGATGTTTGCCGCGTCATATTTTTTAACATGCTGCGGACATGCTTCTTTATTGTCTCGACGGATACGTCGAGTTCGCGTGCCATTTCATGTCGTGTTTTCCCCGAAACCAAGAGTGGCAAGCAGTCTCGTTCACGGGGTGTAAGAAGTGGAGGCGGTATCATAAACCCGTCCAATGCCTATAGCTAGGTTTATAGCATAGATCATTCTGCGGGAATGTAATTTACAAAAGTGTTAAGAAATTTGACCGCTGGCGGGGCCAACGGTCAAATTAAGTTGTTGATTATTCTTGTGGGATCACCCGCAGGTTCAATTCCATCAATTGCTCGGGCATTGGATCGGATGGCGCATTCATCATCAGGTCTTCTGCGCGTTGGTTCATCGGGAACATGATAACTTCGCGGATGTTTGCGGTGTCGGCCAGCAACATCACGATGCGGTCGATCCCAGCGGCACAGCCACCGTGAGGGGGTGCACCGTATTGGAACGCGTTGACCATGCCGCCGAACCGCTTGCGCACTTCGTCTTGACCATAGCCTGCGATTTCGAACGCTTTGAACATGATTTCTGGGCGGTGGTTTCGGATCGCGCCGGATACCAATTCGTAGCCGTTACAGGCCAAATCATATTGGAACCCTTTGACTTGCAGCGGGTCGCCGTTCAGGGCGTCCATTCCGCCTTGGGGCATTGAAAACGGGTTGTGTTCGAAATCGATTTTGCCGGTTTCTTCGTCCTGTTCATAGATCGGGAAATCCACGATCCAAGCAAAGGCAAAGCGGTTCGTATCGGTCAGACCCAATTCCGCGCCGATCACGTCGCGCGCGCGGCCCGCCACCTTCTCGAATGATTTTGGTTTGCCGCCCAAGAAAAACGCAGCATCCCCAACGCCCAGACCCAGTTGCTGGCGGATCGCTTCGGTCCGTTCTGGGCCGATGTTTTTCGCCAATGGGCCGGCGGCCTCCATCCCGTTGTCGCCATCACGCCAGAAAATATAGCCCATGCCTGGCAGGCCCTCTTTCTGGGCGAATGCGTTCATGCGGTCGCAGAATTTGCGGCTGCCACCAGTTGGGGCAGGGATCGCACGAATTTCGGTGCCATCTTGTTCCAACAGTTTCGCAAAAATGGCAAAGCCGGATCCGCGGAAATGATCGGACACAACCTGCATTTTAATCGGGTTGCGCAGGTCGGGTTTATCAGACCCGTACCACAACGCCGCGTCGCGGTATGAAATTTGCGGCCATTCAGCAGGGTTATCAACGGTTTTGCCGCCGGCAAATTCTTCAAACACACCGGCCAAGACGGGTGAAATGGTGTCAAAAACGTCCTGCTGTGTGACAAAGGACATTTCCAAATCCAACTGATAGAAATCGGTTGGGGATCGGTCTGCACGTGGGTCTTCGTCACGGAAACAGGGGGCGATTTGGAAATATTTGTCATAGCCTGACACCATGATCAGCTGTTTGAATTGCTGTGGTGCTTGGGGCAGAGCATAAAATTTACCAGGGTGCAAACGCGATGGCACCAGAAAATCGCGCGCCCCTTCGGGTGATGACGCGGTGATGATCGGCGTTTGATATTCGCGGAAACCCTTGTCCCACATGCGACGACGCATAGAGGCCACCACATCCGACCGCAGGGTCATGTTGCGCTGCATCGCTTCACGGCGCAGGTCCAGATACCGATAGCGCAGGCGCGTTTCTTCGGGGTATTCTTGGTCGCCGAACACCATCAGGGGCAATTCGTTGGATGCGCCCAATACTTCGACATCGCGCACGAATACTTCGATTTCGCCGGTTGGGATTTTGGTGTTGATCAGGCTTTCATCACGGGCCTTGACCACACCATCAATGCGGATACACCATTCGCTGCGCACCTTTTCCAATTCGTTGAAAACGGGGCTGTCCGGGTCACATAGAACCTGCGTCACACCATAGTGGTCGCGCAGGTCGATAAACAACACACCACCGTGATCGCGGACGCGATGGACCCAGCCCGACAAACGGACGGTGTCACCCACGTTGGATTTGTTCAGATCGGCACAGGTATGGCTGCGATAGGCGTGCATTTTGTGGCCCCTTTGGGTTTGATGGATTTCGTGTCTAGCGCGATACACAAGGTTGCGCGCGTGATGTCAAGGGCAATGGCCCGTTTTGCCCCATTTGATAGGGGTTTTTCGCCCAAAAACACTAGGTTCTGTTCAAATCCGCACGAATTTTCCCGCGCAGCGAATTGCCCACCACAACGGAACGCGCGGCCATCAAATCGCCAAGTGTTACGGTTTTTACTGTGACTTCGCCGGATTTGATCAGTTTTTGCCGCAATATTCCGGGCAAACAGCCCGCGCTGATCGGGGGGGTCACCCATGTGCCGCCCTGTGTTTCGACGAACACATTGGTAATTGTGCCTTCGCATAATTCGTCGCGTTCATTTAGAAACAGCATTTCATGTATACCACGCGGCAGGTTGGCGCGTGTGGTGTCATAAATATCGCGCTGGGTGGTTTTATGTGCCAACCATGCGTCGCCTGTGTTCAGCCGCGTGTCGCTGATATCAACCTGCCAGACGGCGGGCGTTGGATCCAACGGAACATGGGACAGTTGGAAATCGCCCTTGACCCCCAAGGTCAATCGGCAACGCAGCGGTTTGTTGCCGCTTAGACCATCGCAGATATGTTCGGCCAAGTCGCGATCAAACGCAAAGCCCAACTGGCGCGCACTGTCACACATGCGATTTAGGTGTAATCCCAGATCGACCGCGCCAAAACCGGGGGTGTACCGAAATGTTTCAATCAGGCGGCAATCGGGGGGGACAATTTCGCAAAACGCGCTTTCCACAGGGCTTCCTCGTATTCTGATGGACCTAGACTATCATAAACGACACCACCGCCGACATTTAAGCGCGCCTGTCCGTTTTTTACGTCTAATGTACGAATGGCCACATTAAATTCGGATTTGCCGTCGGGGGCCATCCAGCCAATGGTACCGCAATAAATGCCACGCGGGGCCGGTTCTAGGTCGTCGATAATTTCCATCGCGCGCAGTTTGGGCGCACCTGTGATCGACCCACAGGGAAACAGCGCCCGCATGATTTGCGAAAACTGAACCGGGCCATCCAATTCGCCCGCCACCAACGACACCATTTGATGCACGGTTGCATAGGTTTCGACATGGAACAATTTTGGCACATGCACCGAACCGGTACGACAGATCCGCGAAATGTCATTTCGCAACAAATCCACGATCATCAGGTTTTCGGCGCGGTTTTTTTCGTCGGTTTCTAAAAAACGACGGGCTTGTTCATCGCGGTTTGGGTCTGTGTGTCGGGGTTGGGTGCCTTTCATCGGGCGGGTTTCGATATGGCCTTGGGCGTCAGTGCGGAAAAACAATTCCGGCGAACGGGACAAAAATGCGCCCTGGTCTGCGCCCAGATCAACGAATGCGCCGTGTTTGACCCGCTGGCGGGACGTCAACGCGTGGTAAAGCGACCACGCATCACCCGTGATTTGCGCCATCATCGGAAAGGTTAGGTTGATTTGATACACATCACCGGCCTTGATCCATTCAATGACACGATCAAAGGCTTGGATATACTGGTTTTCGGTCCAATGTGGGGTCCAATCGCTGATTGAACAGGGCGATACGGTCGGATCGTGGCGTTCTATGGGGCCAGAAAAAACACCAAAGTTCAGCAAATCACGCCCTGATTGCGTGTCGGGCATGCGATGTGCCAGGCGGGGTTCCAACGCATAGCCCAGTTCGTAATCGGCATATCCAGCAATCCAATACCCTTGGGCGCGCGCATCATCAATTTGACGCAATGCGTCATCAACCTGCCCCGCAGACTGCGCGCGGATGGTATAAACGGGGTCCGAAAACCAATGTTTTTGCGCATCTGGTGCGGTGTCAAACCGAATCTGCATGGGTTACCTTGTGTGTTGTTGATTGCGATATAGGCCGAATTTCAAAAAATCGACAGCCAAATAGCGGCTATTTGCGTTATTTTTCCGATGGGGCTTGATCCTAGGCGGATGTTGATTATAACGCAGAACAATTTGCGCCCGCATTGTAACGGGCCCATTTTGCTGCCGCAAACAAAAAGGTCGTCCCATGCCCAAAAGAACCGACATTTCCTCAATCATGATTATCGGCGCAGGTCCGATCGTTATTGGCCAAGCCTGTGAATTCGATTATTCTGGCGCCCAAGCGTGTAAAGCGTTGAGAGAAGAGGGGTATCGCGTGGTGTTGGTCAATTCCAACCCAGCGACGATTATGACAGACCCTGGTCTGGCGGATGCCACCTATATCGAACCCATCACACCAGAAGTGGTTGCCAAAATCATCGAGAAAGAGCGCCCCGACGCATTGCTGCCAACGATGGGCGGTCAAACGGGTCTGAACACCGCGCTCGCGCTTGAGGAAATGGGCGTGCTGGACAAATACGGCGTTGAAATGATTGGCGCAAAACGCGACGCCATTGAAATGGCCGAAGATCGCAAATTGTTCCGCGAAGCGATGGATCGCATCGGTTTGGAAAACCCCAAAGCAACCATCATCACCGCCCCCAAGAAAGAAAACGGCCAAGCTGACCTGAACGAAGGCGTGCGGTTGGCGGTTGATGCGTTGGATGAAATCGGCCTGCCGGCGATTATCCGTCCGGCCTTTACCTTGGGTGGGACAGGTGGCGGTGTCGCCTATAACCGCGAAGATTACGAATATTATTGCCGCACAGGGATGGACGCATCGCCCGTGAACCAAATCTTGGTCGACGAATCCCTGTTGGGTTGGAAAGAATACGAAATGGAGGTTGTCCGCGACAAAGCTGACAACGCTATCATCATTTGTTCCATCGAAAACGTGGACCCCATGGGCGTGCATACGGGTGATTCCATCACCGTTGCCCCTGCGCTGACGCTGACGGACAAAGAATACCAAATCATGCGCAATGGATCGATCGCAGTTCTGCGCGAAATCGGCGTCGAAACGGGCGGATCCAACGTGCAATGGGCGGTTAACCCCGTCGATGGCCGCATGGTCGTGATCGAAATGAACCCGCGCGTGTCACGGTCGTCTGCCTTGGCGTCCAAGGCGACGGGTTTCCCGATTGCTAAAATTGCTGCAAAACTGGCAGTCGGCTATACGCTGGATGAATTGGACAATGACATTACCAAGGTAACGCCTGCGTCCTTTGAACCAACAATCGATTATGTCGTCACCAAAATCCCAAAATTCGCGTTCGAAAAATTCCCAGGGTCCAAACCCCATTTGACCACAGCGATGAAGTCGGTTGGTGAAACTATGGCGATTGGTCGTACGATTCACGAATCTTTGCAAAAAGCATTGGCATCGATGGAATCGGGCCTGACCGGCTTTGACGAAGTTGAGATAGAAGGCGCGCCAGAGAAATCCGCCGTGATTGCCGCGATCAGCCAGCAAACACCAGATCGGATGCGCACCATTGCGCAGGCTATGCGTTATGGTCTGACAAATGATGAAATTCACAATGTGACCGCCTTTGATCCTTGGTTCTTGGACCGTATTCGCGAAATCGTCGAGGCCGAAGAAACCATTCGCGCCAATGGCTTGCCCAATGATGCAGGCGGCATGCGCCATGTGAAAATGATGGGCTTTACCGATGCGCGTTTGGCCAAACTGACTGGGTTTTCGGAAACAGATGTACGCCGCGCGCGCCGCAATTTGGGCGTGAACGCTGTCTTTAAACGTATCGACACCTGTGCCGCCGAATTTGAGGCACAAACCCCCTATATGTATTCAACATACGAAATGCCCATGATGGGCGAAGTTGAATGCGAAGCCCGCCCATCGGATCGCAAGAAAGTGGTGATCTTGGGCGGCGGTCCAAACCGTATTGGTCAGGGTATCGAATTTGACTATTGCTGCTGTCATGCGTGTTTTTCTCTGACAGACGTGGGTTATGAAACCATCATGGTCAATTGTAACCCTGAAACGGTTTCAACGGATTATGACACATCGGATCGTTTGTATTTCGAACCGCTGACCTTTGAACACGTGATGGAAATCCTGCGCGTCGAACAGGACAGCGGCACATTGCATGGTGTGATTGTGCAGTTTGGAGGGCAAACCCCGTTGAAATTGGCCAATGCACTGGAATCCGAAGGCATCCCAATTCTGGGAACAACACCCGATGCGATTGATTTGGCTGAGGATCGCGAACGGTTCCAAGCCTTGGTCAATCAGCTGGGATTAAAGCAACCCAAAAACGGCATTGCCCATTCCGACGCCGAAGCGCTGGAAATTGCCGAAGACATTGGTTTCCCATTGGTGATCCGCCCGTCCTATGTTTTGGGCGGTCGTGCGATGGAAATCGTGCGCGATATGGATCAGCTGCGCCGCTATATCCGCGAAGCGGTTGTTGTATCCGGTGACAGCCCCGTCCTGTTGGACAGCTATCTATCGGGTGCGGTGGAATGTGATGTTGATGCCCTGTCAGACGGTACAAATGTTCACGTCGCCGGCATCATGCAACATATCGAAGAGGCCGGCGTGCATTCCGGTGACAGCGCCTGTTCCCTGCCGCCCTATTCGTTGTCAGCTGAGATTATCGACGAACTAAAGGTGCAAACAAGCGCACTGGCGCTGGGCCTAAATGTTGTGGGTTTGATGAACGTACAATTCGCGGTCAAAGATGGCGAAATTTACTTGATTGAGGTCAATCCACGTGCATCGCGTACCGTGCCATTTGTTGCCAAAGCGACCGACAGCGCGATTGCATCCATCGCCGCGCGTTTGATGGCGGGCGAACCGCTTAGCAATTTCCCAATGCGCGAACCTTATCGTGATGTCAGTTACGGTGGATCGCTGCCAATCGCGGATCCGATGACGCTGGCTGATCCAAATATGCCATGGTTCAGCGTGAAAGAGGCGGTGATGCCATTTGCACGTTTCCCAGGTGTCGATACACTTTTGGGTCCAGAAATGCGTTCAACCGGTGAAGTCATGGGCTGGGATCGCAGCTTTGCCCGTGCGTTCCTAAAGGCACAGATGGGCGCCGGAATGGAGCTGCCGAAATCGGGGACTGTTTTCTTCTCGATCAAAGACAGCGACAAAGGCGATCAAATGACAGATGCCGCCAAGTTGCTGATTTCACAGGGATTTGAATTGGTCGCCACATCCGGAACAGCGGCATGGCTGGAACAACAAGGCATTGTTTGCACCAAAGTGAACAAAGTGTACGAAGGCCGCCCAAATATCGTGGATCGTTTGAAAAATGGTGACATTGATTTGGTGATCAACACGACCGAGGGCACGCAATCGATCAACGATAGCCGTGAAATCCGATCTGTCGCGCTGTTCGATAAAATCCCATATTTCACAACGGCCGCCGCAGCCCATGCCGCCACATTGGCGATTGAGGCACAGTCCGAGGACGCATTGACCGTCCACGCATTGCAGCACTAGGCGCAGTTTTACGACAGACCACAAAAAAGGCGGGGCTAAAACCCCGCCTTTTGTTTTTTGTGATATGGCTTAGCCAAACATGTCGGATGTGATGCCTGCGTACCAACCGACGGATTCTTCGTAGGTTGCTTTGCGCAGGTCGGCATCTTCGCCTGTTTGGGAAACGAACCCATCCACCTTGGCGATTTTTTCGTCCGTTGCCTGATAGCTTGCGCCGACTTTGATCCCGTCGTTGGTGTCGATCAACGACCAACATGTGTTCGAGAATTTGGCAGGGAACACTTTGGACCCTGTCAATGCGCCGCGCACTGCCATTGCGGCAACCTTGGCTTGGCTGTTGGCGGAAAACCCTGATTTTGGCATGTCACCTTGGTTTGTTGCATCGCCCAAGACGTGGATATTTTCGTCCAAACGCGATTGCATGGTGTGGCCTGATACAGGCGCCCAGTTGCCTTCGGTTATGCCGGCCATTTCGCAGATGCGGCCTGCCTTCATCGCGGGGATGACGTTACAGACGTCAACCTTTTCCACAGAACCGTCGATGGAAACGGTCATTGCGCCTGCATCAACACTGACGTTATTGCCGCCGAAATCTGGGCCGATCCGTTCGATCATACCGCCATAGTGTTTTTGCCAGCCTTCTTCGAACAGACCCTGTTTCGAAAACTTCTCTTTGGGGTCAACGATCAGAATTTTGGCGGTTGGGTTTTCGTTTTTCAGTTTGTGCGCCACCATGGACACCCGTTCATATGGGCCAGGGGGGCAGCGGTATGGGTTGGGTGGGGCAACCATTGCGAACACGCCACCCTGTGGCATGGATTCGATCTGCGCTTTCAGCAGTTCGCTTTGTGATCCAGCCTTGTATGCGTGGGGCATTGCGTTTTGTGTTGCGGTTGACCAACCAGGCACTGACCCGTCGATAAAGTCGATACCGGGCGACAGGATCAGCCGATCATAGGGCAACACCGTGCCACCGGCCAAAGTCACCGATTTCGCGTCGCGATCAATGCCAACGGCCCAATCATGCACCACGTTGATGCCATATTGGGACGCTAATGTGCCATAGCTGTGCGCAATGCTGGATAGGTCGCGGAACCCGCCAATATACAGGTTTGAGAAAAAGCATGTGTAGTACGAACGCGATGGTTCGACCAAGGTCACATCAATTTCGCCCTTGCTGTCCTTGGCGATGTAACGTGCGGCTGTTGCACCGCCTGCACCACCACCGATTACCACGACCTTGGGTCGTCCGTGGCCCGCAGCGTTTACATAGGGCGCTGCCAGCGTTGCCGCCGTTGCCCCCAAAAATAACCGTCTGTTTAATTTCATTTTATCCTCCCGTTTTGGGGTGGCTGGTTAATCCAGCGCACCAAAATATGCGGCCAGCGCCGCAATCTCTTCGTTATTCAGGGCCTGCGCCACCATTTGCATGGGGGCATTGTCGCGGGCCCGTAATTTGTATTCTAGCAATGCAATCATAAAATCGGTGTCATCCCAACCGTGAATGGCGGGTAAACCTGTGTCCTGCGGTTCGGTGCTGTGGTAGGCCATACATTCGCCTGCTAAATATTCGCCATAGGCCACATCGCCCACAATCGCGGCTATTTCTGCCGGCACGGTGACACTG
>Ga0255763_1004951_pt1 | contig 10923 bp, 6 predicted proteins | sample 041ome_2_FD_179963 | JGI IMG/M metagenome (GOLD analysis project Ga0255763, IMG submission 179963) | Coastal salt marsh microbial communities from the Groves Creek Marsh, Skidaway Island, Georgia - 041406US metaG (version 2) | ecosystem: Environmental > Aquatic > Marine > Intertidal zone > Salt...
GCCAAGTAATCGATCTTCCCGGCTTCGCAGCGTTCGTTCAGTTTCGAGTGCCTGCACGGAGTGCGAGACGCGAACGGGCGACACCCGAGCGCGTAATCATCGTCAAACCTCTCGTCCATTTTTTAATGACTCGGCGAGACGAAAAAAAAAAGTGCTCTGCGCGAAGAACACAAACTCGATTTAGGGTCTTCTCAGTGTTAGAGCCACGACACCGTTACAAAATTCTCTCACTCTTTCTCTCTCTCTCTCTTTCTCTCTCTCTTTCTCTCTTTCTCTCCGCTCTCCAAAAGTCAGATCTGAAAGCGACGAGCGAGAGCGGAGAGATGACAAAAAGCCTTTTTCTCCTCCGGGCGGCTTCCGTCGACGACAACGCCGCGAAAGGGGGGAGGATGCGGAGGCGAAGGCGGAACGCGAAGGTGGTGGTTAGGATGAACGAAGAGAAACAAAAAAGGAATCCATTCCCACTTTCGAATTTTGGGTCGGGATGCGCGAGCAACAATAACGAGAACGGTGAAGACGACGACGAGGACGACGAGAACGATAACAACAACAACAACGACGTCGGGAAACCACGAATCCCAATCGGAGGACGGTTTTTGTGGTCCAACGAAGGGAAATCGATCGGTACGGGTTTGAAAAAACTGCCAGATTTTCGACGAAATATGCTGGAAGAAGGCACGGAGGACGTTTGGTTGAAAGAAATAAAGATGAAGCATTCGATATTGGACGCGTACGGAGAGCGTTGCGTCGTGTATAAAGAAGAGGAGCGAACGGACTTGGACGAAGCCTGTCGAGAGTTATTAAACGCGGTTGCGGAGTTGTTGACGGAACAGTATCCAGAAAGGTACGCGATAACAGAGAAGAACGAGGACGGGAGCCGAATGATTTCAATACCAAAGCTCGATAACTACACGGCTTCTTTAGAACCGAAGTCGGGAAAGGAGGCATTGATCACCGCCGCGCGATTGAGCACGAACGAGTTTTGTATAATGCGAAGAAGCAGAAACGGCGGAGAAGAAGCACAAAGTGAGAAACAGGAAAACGGTGGAGATTTCTTCGCCAGAGAACCTTCGGAGCACGAATTCGTCGCCGGCGTGGTGTGCTTTTCCTTCGACCCAAAGAAACGCGAAGGGAAGAACTTATCGCAGCTGCACAAACCGGTGCCGAACTACGAGGAGAAAATTGAAATGGCGACGAGGCGCGTGTTTGATAACTTGTTAAGGAAGATGGACGAGGACGGAGGACAGCCATTGTTTCGCGCAAATTGGGCGATACAGAATAGCAGCGATTTAATTAGCACCGATTTAGATTGGCATCCGACGAATGTTAAAATCGGTGGTGTGATGAATAGAAAACATTTAGTGGAGGAAAGTTCGACCAATTCTTTCGGCGACATCGACGCGATGCACACGGGATATATGGACCCGACGCAAGGTATGCCGAAAAATGTTCGCGAGGTTGGGAGTAAAATGTTTACGCGCGTAGAATACGAAACGATATCGAAACTAAAAACGAATGGGTTTTCATTGTTTACGGTGAAGACGTATTTAGAACCGTTAGAAAATTTTTCGGCGCCGGAAGCCGCGGAGTCGCTGTTCGTCGCCATCACCGAAGCGAGCGAAAGCGAGTTGAAGTACAAATCGCTCGAAAACGCCAACTTGAAGAATCTGATATTAGAATATTTGGTTGCGAATTTGCCAAAAGTCCAGTCGTCTTCATCGTCGTCGTCATCTTCTTCTTTATCATCGACGACAGTATCGTCAAACGTTCTCAAATGTCCCATGGGTTTTTCCACGCCGAAGATTAAAGAAGAAAGAGAAGAAGACGCGCGGACGACACAACCACACGATTTCACTCCGTGGACGTCATTCGATAAAGCAATCGAGGATGCCTCCCCTATTCCACCTTCGTACTACACGAGTGAGAAATTGGCGCAGCGTGAACGCGCCACGGTCTTTTCGCCAGAGAAGGATTGGGTTTGCATCGGGCACGTTTCGGATGCGCCAAGCGTGAACGATTATTTTACAACCACTGTGTTTTCCGATGAAAGCGAAAACGCCGCCGCCGCCGCTGTAGAAATAGTATGCGTGCGAACGGAAGAGAATACGTTTAAAGCGTACGAAAACGTGTGCCAACACCATTTCGCGAAGGTTGCTGATAAGAAACGAGGCACGTGCACAGCGAAAGCAAACTCGTGCGCGGCGGCGTTGCAATGTCCGTATCACGGATTCACGTATGATGTATCAAATGAAGGAAATGGGAAGCTCATCTCGGCGACTCGAATGAAAGGCATGGAAGAGCGAACGGAAAAGATTAAACTCAAAGGCGGTTACGTGTGCGAAACGTTCGGTCCGTTTGTGTTTCTAAAGAAAGATGAGAGTTCGTCGTCGTCGTCGTCGTCGTCTTTGCGAACGTTTTTAGGCGCAGATTTTGCCAGTCGAGTCGAAGAAGCTGATATCAACGTCTCCGATCGCGAGTCTTTTCGTCACGTCGCTCGCGAAACGTTTGAAGTTGAATCGAATTGGAAAGTTTTCATAGATAACTATCTCGATGGAGGTTTCCACGTCCCTTTCGCACATAAAGCGCTGGTCAAAGAAGGTTGCGACATGAGCAAATATAACATCACGCTCTTCGATAATATGAACTCGATTCAATCCGTGGACGTTAGAAAAGAAGAGAACACCAACTCTCGCCTCGGTTTAGGCTCAGCGACCTACGCGTTTGCCTTTCCGAACGTCTGTCTCAACAGATACGGACGTTGGCTGGATACCAACGTGGCGTTCCCAAATCCTGCAGACCCAAATAAGTGCGTCGTCGAATTCAACTGGTACATCGATAACACCAACCACGACGAGGACGACGACGAAGAGTTATTCATAAAGCAAAGTCTCCTCGCCTCTCGCGTCGTCCAAGACGAAGACGAAAATCTGTGCGCCTCCGTACAAAAAGGGCTCCGCTCCAAAGTCGCCTCTTCTTCTTCTTCTTCTTCATCCCGAAGCGGCAGCGGTGGCGACGAAGATCGAGAAGAAGGGTTATACTCCCCTGAATGCGAATCAATCATGTTTGCATTTCACAAGAGATATTATCGCGCCGTCCTCCTCCCGGGCGAATAAAAGAAACGACCGGTTGTAAATATTCTACTTGTGTATATTTTTTTGCCTGACCTTTTTTTTTTGACCTCATTTTTAGTACAAAGTGACACACACACACACACACGCACACACGCACACAATGTTGGTGTTCAAGAAACCTCTTCTCTTACTCCTGATGATGCTTTCCATCGCGCACTTCGCGGGCTTTCTCTCGTCGTCGTCCTCGACGACGTCGACGTCCAAAATCGTTGCTTTCGCGCAAGCCGAAGACGGCGAGGAAACGACGCCGTCGTTTGGGGATGATGAACGCGAGGAAGACGACGACGAGGACGAGGACGACGACGACGACGACGAAGATCCCCCATCAAACGATAACCCGGACGAGATCGATCCGTACCCCGAGATCGAAGACGACGAGGACTCGAAAATCTGGCCGCCGCCGATGCCAGAAGTACGACACTTGAAGCAATATAAAGTAAGAATGTTGAAGGAGTTCTTAGACTTGAGAGGGACGACGTGCGAAGCGTGCGCGGAGAAGGACGATTGGATTCGACGGGTCGTCGACACGTGGGAGTGGCCGAAGAAAGAAGTTAACGTCGCGAATACTGAAGATGAGGAAGATGTGGGAAATGAGGGGAGACGTCCGTACTCGGGAGACGAGATGACGCCGGAGGAGGAAGTCGCGGAAGAGGCGGCGAGAATGAAGAGAATGATGGACGAGTTGAACGGCGGTAAGTCAAAAGATTACACCGGGATGGATCCGAACAGAGTAAGGCTGTTGAAAAAATTGCAATCGAAAGGGTTGAGCTTTATGGGTGGCGAGAACATGGACATCGAACAGTTGGAGCAGTTGGCGAACGCGATGGATGGGATCAACAGTAACAATGGTGGCGATCTTTAAATTGTACCTGTGTAAAAACAAGTGCTTCAATGTTTTATGGTACACGAGTTTTTGATTTTATTTGACCTGTTCATCGCACTCCCTCCTTACTTCTTCGATGACGTGTTTCAACTCGGCGAAGTTCATCAAAGCGCCTTCGGCTTCGTCCTCTTGAAGGACGCCGGTATCTTTCGATTTTGCAGCTAATTTTTCGCCAATTTCGATAATCTCCAACGAATCGTCCAATTCATTCGCGCCGTAATGCGCGTAGGCCAACAAATACCAGACGTCGACGATGCCGTCGCGCTCTTCTAAGAGCTCTTCGAGAATTTCAATCGCGAGCGCGGCGGAGGTGTCGATTTCCAACAACAATTTGGCGGTTTCGAATCGAAACTCAAAACTTACCTCGTAGTCTTGGAATCTCGGCGTGTATTCTTCATCGTCGTCGTCGTCTTTTTCTTCTTTTTCTTCTTTCTCCACGTCGTCCTCCGACGAGGATGCGTAATCTTTCGCTCCTGGCGCCGGTCTCTTTCGTTCGTAAATATCTCTCTCTTTCTTCGTCTCTTGGACCAACTGCATCGGCTTCCTCCACTTGGCGATGCTTTCTCTCAAATATTTCAAAGCCTCGTCCTTCTTCCCTTGCTCATTTCGCAAACACGCCAGCACTTGCATCGGCTCCGCGCTTTCTTTATCCGATTGTTGCGCTCTTTTGAGTAATTCCTCCACGGCTTTTGCCGTCTCGTCGTCCACCGCGTTATCGCCGTCCATCCCGTCTTCTTCGTCTCGACATCCCAAAATCTGTTCCGCCAACGCGCAACACGCCGAACAGTGCCTATCCGCCACCGACGCGTCCCCTTTTTTCATTTGTTCTTCCAACAAATCTAACCCTTTCTTTGTGCACGCCGTTGCCGCTTTCCCGTCGTCCAACAACTGCCCGAGATACATAAACTTCTCGTACCCGCTGTCCGGATTCGCCTTCGCCGCGTCTCTCAACGCGTCCAGCGCTTCTTCTTGGTCCCCGTACTCGGCTAACGCGTACGCGTACGTTTCCAACGCATCCACGTTCGTTGAATTCTTCTTACAAATATCTTTCAATTCCAACAAACCCTGTTCGATGCGATCGTACGAGATGTGCGTCAACGCGGATTCAATTTGTGTTTCTAACGCCCGCGCGGTTGAACTTTTACCGTTTGTGTTTTTGTTCGTCGCATTTTTATCACCACTCATTCCTCCTTTCATCCCCGTCTTCTTATAATTCGCACTCTTCCCTCCGGATTTCCCATCCCGAGGCGACTTCTTCTTCTTGCTTTTCCCGTTCGCGCCGCCCATGATTGATGACTGATGCGCTCTTCTCTCTCTCTTTCTCTCTCAATTGGAGAAGAGAGAAATCGATTTTTGGAACTCGAGAGAAATTCGCCGCCAACGAAGAAGAGAGAGAGATTGATTACTGTACACGAACGCACTTGAAAACTTTGGGAAAAAAAAGGCCGACTTAAAAAAACGCGTTCCTTTCTCTCTCTCTCTCTCTCTGTTCTTCTCTCTCTTTCAAAGGCGGAGAGAAAGAATGAATCAACGACAACAACAACAACAACAACAACACTTACTCTAGAAAAGTATTATGGGGGAGAGAGATTCTTTTTCTTCTTTTTTCTCCTTTTTTTGCTTTTTTTGCAAAAAGTCGTTGGAACTCCGAACAAACAACAACTCTTTTGCGTTATCGTGTGTCTGTCGTCTGCTCTTGTTTTTTTTTTTTGAGCCAACAAAAAACACCAACGAAACAATTTACACACGAACCAAAACGAGAAGAGTCTTTTTTGCTTTTTTTGCTTTTTTTGCTCGTCTTTTGCTTGACTTTTTTCTCTCTTTCTCTCTCTGATGAGGAGTAACATTCTTCTCTCCTCGTTCTCGTTCTCGTTTTCATCCGCGGCAGACACCGCGTACGCGCGAAGACGAAGAGAAAGAGGAGGAGGAAGACGAACGAGAACAGCGCCAAAGGCGCGCTTCTGTCGTCGTCGTTCTTTTTCTTTTTCTTCTCGGAGCAGCAGCAGCGGCGATGACGATGAAAATGAAAATGAAAATGAAAATGATGACGTGAAGAAGAAGAAGAAGAAGACGAAGAATGCGACCAAAAGCGAAAAGGAGGAGGAAAAGGGGATTTGGAAGTCAGAGAGAAAGAGGAGAGAGATGCTTTTAACGACGACTTTAACGATTCAGACGAGAGCAGCTTTTGCGTTGGAGGATTTTGCGAAAAGGGAGGAGAAAAAAGGTGTTTCCTGCGTAGACGTGAAAGAAGGGGGAAAAGGGCAACTCGAAGAGAACGACGTGGTGTCGGTGAATTACACCTTGTATCTTTCCGATGAAGACGGGACGATGGGGAGCAAAATCGATTCGGCGAAGTTTTTCGTCTTTGGCGTGGGGACGGGAGAAGTCATCGAAGGATTCGATGCCGGTTTGCTCGGCGGAGATGGCGTTGGTCCGATGAGAATTGGAGGCGTGAGAGAAGTTTTGATACCGCCGGCGTTGGCGTACGGCGCGAAAGAAGTCGGCGGGGGTCGGATACCCGCGAACTCGTACCTAAAGTTCGTGGTAGAGTTGGTGCAGATTAAGTAAGTAGAAAAGGAAGGGCGACGCTGGAGCGGTCGAGTCGGCGAGCGCTCCTAATAACTTTAGACTTTAGAGTGTCCGATAGCGCGACCGAGTAGTAATAATAATAGTAGTAGTAGTAGTAGTAGTAGTAGTCTCTTCATCTGTTTTGAAGCAGTTTTAGTATCTTGTGTGATATATGTACACGTGTCTGTTTCGTACACGTCGTGTGAAAATCATTCATTTTACGCAATCGCTTTGACCGCTTTGTCCGCCGCGTCGTCCAAATCTTTCGCCGTCTCGATGTTCAATCCGGATTGTTTCATAATCCTTCGCCCTTCCTCCACGTTCGTGCCTTCTAAGCGAACGACTAACGGGATGTTCAATCCAACCACTTTGACCGCGTTGACGATGCCAGACGCGATCACGTCGCATTTCATGATTCCTCCAAAAATGTTCACCAAAATCGCCTTCACTTTTGGATCTTTGTTTAAAATCTTAAACGCTTCGACGACTTGTTCTTCGCTCGCGTTGCCGCCGACGTCTAAAAAGTTTGCCGGAGACCCTCCTTTACCTTGGATGATATCCATAGTCGCCATCGCCAAACCGGCACCGTTGACCATGCACCCGATGTTGCCATCTAAACCGATGTAATTCAAATCGTATTTCGCGGCTTCGACTTCTCTCGCGTCTTCTTGCGAAGCGTCTCGTTGAGAGAAGATATCTTTTTGCCTGTATTCCGCGTTGTCGTCAAAGTTTAATTTCGCATCCGCGGCGTATAAAACCCCATCCGTGGTTTCCGCCATCGGGTTCACCTCAATCATCGTGCAATCCGTCTTCTTGAACGTTTCGTACAACGCTTGAAACTGCTTCGCCGCGTCCTCTTTATCCGCGCACCCCAACTTCTCCGCCAAATCTAACGCGTCTTCTCTCTTAATCCCGCCACTTTCCTCGTTAATATCGATGTACTTCTTAATAATCTTTTCCGGATTCGATTCCGCTAAGTCTTCAATAGAAGTCCCACCTTCCGCGCTCGCGATAATCATCGGTTTTGCGCTTTTACGATCCAACAAAATCGCAAAGTACATCTCCTTCGCAAACTTCATCTTCCTCGCCACGAGTAAAGCGTTCACCGGTTTTCCTTCCGGCCCGGACTGTTTCGTCACCAGCACGTTACCCAGCATCTTCTCCGCCGTTTCTCTCGCCATCTCATTCTTCACGATGTGCACGCCTCCTTTAAACCCGCCAAACTTAAACGTCCCTAATCCTCTCCCGCCGGCTAATATTTGCGACTTGATCACTACCTCGTCGTCGCCTAAACACTTCATCTGCTCCGAGGCTTTTTGCACCTCCTCCACGGTCTTGCACGCGATAGAATCCGGTACTCGGACGCCAAATTTGCGCATGATGTCCGCGCCTTGGTATTCGTGCACGTTCAACGAACGTATTTGTATCTGTTTTTGTTGTACTTGTTGTTGTTGTTGTTTCAGATGCTCATTCAGATGAATAGGCGCGCTTTGAACAACGCTTCGCATCCGTCGCATCCTCCATTCCGTTGACGACGACGGAAACGAACTCGCCGCAGCTGCTCGAGAAAAGGAAAAGAACTTTACGCTGTTAAACTTTCCCGAGGAGAAAAGGTGAAAAGACCCAGATGACGCAGATCGGTCAAAATCACCGAACAAAGAAGCGAGTATTCTTCTTTTCGCCGCGGTGTTGCTGCGCTTCATCGTCGAAAGTCTCGCGGAAAAGTATACGCGCGCGTGCGTGTAAAGAAATGGAGAAAGAGAAAGAAAGAGTCAGAGGCATTTATGCGCAAAAACGCGCGCGCGAGCGTATGAATAAATGGAGAAAAAGAAAGAGAAATAGTCAGAGTAAAAACGACAACAGCGTTCATTATTCACTTTAATAATAATAATAATACGTTTTGTACAACACGCACTTCGATTACTGCGTTAAAAATGGTATCAGTTTATATACACGCGCACACGCGTCAATCAATCCTTTGGCGGCGGCGGCGGCGGCGGCGGCGAGAGCTTGGAGGACAGTCCGCGAAACTCATTCAATTTGGACTCCATCGCTTCGCGATAAAGCGTCGGCGTGATCGATCGAACAACACCAGAGAGCGTCGGCGTGATCGATCGAACGAGTATGTTTGAGACCAAAGATGGAAGTTTTTTTATCTTCGGCGGCTTCTTCGCGTTGTCGGTATGCTCTTTACGTTCATCGTCATCTTCTCCTTCCTCCCCTTCCATCGGATCGTCTATTCCTTCTTCTTCTTCTTTTTCTTCTTCTTCTCGTCGACCTTCTTCTTCTCGAGCGGCAGCCATCACCAAATCTTCGTCTTCTTCTTCACCGCGTTTCCGTCGTTTAACCAAATTCAAACCCAGTAAACTTTCTTTTCTTTTCTCGGCTTTTATTGCTTCGAGTAACCGATCGACGCGATTGACGGCGACGATGGCGGGCCATGATTGTTGTTGGTCGCGTCCCATTGTTTTCGTTACGATTGGCGCACCCGCCGCCGCGGCTTTCGATTCGTGGCCTTCGTCTGTAGAGTACAAACTGTCCATCGCGCACGGTTTCAAAATCATCGTTTTCCGGTTGTTCATGGTCTGAGTATCGCTAGTCGTAATGGTATTCCTATCTTTGGATTCCTCCGACAAATTCTCCTGGCTCTTCGTCTTCTTCTTTTCCTTCTTCGCCTTCGTACTCCTCTTCACCGCGGTCGTCGTCGTCGTCGTCGTCGTCCTCCGCGTCATCGCCTCCTCCCACTCCTTCAACATCATCTTTTGCTTCGCGAAAATAACCTTGTTCTTCTCCTGTACTTTCTTCAAACTCATCTTACACGCTTTCCTTCCGCCTTCAAACATATCCACGCCGTGAAACTTGGTGCACTTTTGACAAAACCGCGACGCCATCTCGTCTCCTTTTTCGACGAATACCTCTTTGGCGTTTAAGCACGAGCGACACGTTTTCGACCGAATCTGGTATTTGTTTTCGCACACTTCCTCGCACGCGTATACTTTGCACGCGACTTTTACGACGAGTTCGTTTTCCATCGACGACCGGGACGACTTCTCGTTGTTGTTGGGGTTTTGTTGTTGTTGTTGTTGTTGTTGTTGCACTTCTTCTTTATCGTCGTTCGTTTTTTTCTTCTTCGTCTTCTTTGTTGTCTTCTTCGACGCGGTGTTGGTGAAAGTCGTTACCCTCTCGGGAGGGGAAGGATTCGTCGGATTGGCAGCCAAACGGCACACAGTCGTCGAGGGTTGTTGGTTTGAGAACAACAGATCTGATTCTTCGAAAAGTGAACGTCTCAGCGTTAACTCGTTTCTTTCTCCGTCGTCGTCCTCGCTCATGATCTCTCTCTTTCTCTCTCTCTTCTTTTCAAAGTAGAGTTTGTGTTCGAAAAGTGTGTTGTTGTTCGTCGCGCGTTGTTGTCGTCCTGCGTGTTCTCGTTCGGTTTCTTTCTCACGTCATGGAAGACAAAATGCCCAAAAAGTGCTTTTTTTTTTCAAAACGACTTTTCAAAAACTCGCACTTTTCTCATCAAACACCTTTTCACGCAAGGGTGTTTGTTCAATACATTTAAGATTTTAAGAAGGAACGCACGACTATTAGAAGACGCGCACTCGTTTCAATATTCTCGAGTCTCCGACGACGACGACGGTTGTTCTTCGGAGCAGCAGTAGTAGTAGTAGCAGCAGCACTGAGTATCGCGCGGACGAGTGGGGTTGTCGTGACTCTCTCGCGTCACAGAGAGGCGTGTGTGCTCTGATCAGAGTCGTTTATCATCTCATTATTAAAACATTTTTGTTTGAAAAAGTGCAGAAACTTAATTAAGTAGCAGCGCAATCGGTTCTCGTTCGCGTCGTTGCGTGTTGTTGTTTCACAACGTTTGTTCTCGCAACATCGCGATACTAATAAAGAAGAATGGCGGAGAGCAAAAAAGCACCACGCGCCGAGGAGGAGGAGTGGACGCCTCTGAAACGACCTCTTTTACTCCTCGGGTCGCTCTCGCTCGCGTCGTCGTTCGTCGCGTATAAAAAAAAACATCTCAATTGGTTCAAAACGAGTTACGCGTGCGCGTGCGTGACGTTCGGACCGGCGATGGTTTTGTACGCGTTGCCGGAAAGGAGCGAACAGTTGGAAGAGAAACTCTTTTTTTTGTCCTCCTCGTCCAACGACGACAACAACAACAACAACAGAAACAACGACAGAAACAACGACAGAAACAACAACAGAAACAACAGAAACGACGACGACTCGTCCAAGCGAAGAGAAGAGAGGGAAAAAGAAACGAAGAGGAAGAATAAAGAGATGTTGGAGAGGATGAAGCGCGTAAAGTTGTGAAGTGAAAAGTAGCATCGC
>Ga0255763_1004960_pt1 | contig 10910 bp, 11 predicted proteins | sample 041ome_2_FD_179963 | JGI IMG/M metagenome (GOLD analysis project Ga0255763, IMG submission 179963) | Coastal salt marsh microbial communities from the Groves Creek Marsh, Skidaway Island, Georgia - 041406US metaG (version 2) | ecosystem: Environmental > Aquatic > Marine > Intertidal zone > Salt...
TTGCGTAATCGTCTGCAATCCCTTCGCGATAAATGTAGCCACTGGCACGTTTGCTTGGTGCCGACAACATTCGCATTGAAGGTGTAACCAGTGTGCAGGGATGAGTGAAAGCAGGGGATAGGCTACTGGGTAAACCATGGCCCGTAAATGCTGTAAAATCACGGGCTTAACACGGGCTAGTTAAAAATTAGACATAAAAAAACACCTCGCAAAATCTGCTAAGGTGTTGTTTTAATTGGCTCCGGCGGTAGGGATCGAACCTACGACCAATTGATTAACAGTCAACTGCTCTACCGCTGAGCTACGCCGGAACATGGGGCGGGGTATAACAATAGGTTTTGGGGACGTCCAGAGGGTTTTTGCAAAAAAATTAAAAAAACTTTATCTTCATTCTTTTGGGGTGAAAATTGTATCGGCGGTCAGGGGATTATCGAACGTTATCAGACCTTTGCCGCACATATCTAAAAGATGTGCGAAAACGTTGCGTGTCGCTGCGGGCAAGAGAGCAGGGTCAAGATCGGTATAGACCAAGGTGGCGATGGCACGCGCGGTGTTTGGGCCTTGGCCGAGTGCTGCGCGAATTTCGCGGTCGCGCTCACTGCGGTGGTCTATCAACCATTGTGTACGCGTGTTCGGGTCTGTGACGCGCTCTCCGTGTCCGGGATAAAATGTGGACCAGCGTTCGGTTATTAGTTTTTTACAGGACGCGATAAAATCGCCCAAGTCGCCATCAGGGGGCGACACCATAGATGTTGCCCAATCCATCACATGATCGCCGGAAAACAACCGATCCCCAAGCGCAAAGCAGACATGGTTCGACATATGCCCCGGTGTGTGGATCGTGCGCAGTGACCAATCTGCGCCCTCGATCATATCCCCATCGCGAAGCCGGACATCGGGGGCAAAGTCGAAATCAATCCCTTCGCCACCGCCGGTATAGCCCGCATCTTCAATGGATTTCATAAATAGGCTTTGTCCATCCTTGGCACGGCCAAACGCATAGATGGGCGCGCCCGTGGCCTGTTTAAGATCCGCCGCAAGCGGCGAATGGTCCAAATGCGCATGTGTGACACAGATATGCGTGATGGTGCGCCCCATATCTGTTGCCTGTAAAATCGCGTTGAGATGTGTTGGATCAGCGGGGCCAGGGTCAATCACAGCAACCGACTGCGTGCCGACAAGATATGTGTTCGTTCCGCGAAATGTCATCGGCGACGGATTTGGGGCAAGGATACGGCGGATCGCGTGGCCAAGATCGTCGATCTGTCCAATTTCTGGATTGAACTGTGTCAATTTGTTTCCCCTTTTTGATTTGCTAGGGTATGGATATCCTATGTTTAACTGGATCAAAAGATACATGCCCAAGGGGCTCTATTGGCGCGCGGCGCTGATATTGTTGTTTCCTGTTATCTTACTGCAGCTTATTGTCAGCTTTGTTTTTATTCAACGCCACTTTGAAGGTGTGACGGAACAGCTGACGGGCGGCGTGTTGGATGATCTGCGTTTGATCGAACGTATCGTCATCACCCAAGGGGTTGAGGCGGCGCAAGAAACGGCACAAACCCTGCGCATCACGCTTGAACCTGTGGCAGATGCATACCGTACGGAAACCAGACGGTTCTACGATTTTTCAGGGATCATCGTTATTCATGAATTGCGCAGTATCCCGTCGATTGGGGCCATCGACTTGCCCGATGATAATTTTGTCATCGCAGGGCTGCGCATCGGGGATGCGGACTTTCGTGTCACGATCTTGCGTAAACGTGTTTCGGCGTCGAATCCGCACCAATTGATCGTGAATATGGTGTTTTTTGGTATATTGCTCAGCGTGATCGCGTTCTTATATTTGCGCAATCAATTGCGGCCAATCACACGATTGGCGCGGGCGGCCGATGCTTTCGGTCGCGGGGTTCACATACCCTATCGTCCGTCCGGTGCGCGTGAGGTGCGTGCCGCAGGTCAGGCGTTTTTGGACATGCGATCACGGATTGAGCGTCATATTGAACAGCGCACCTTGATTCTGTCTGGGGTGAGCCATGATCTGCGCACGCCTTTGACACGCTTGAAACTGGGTCTTTCGTTTTTGTCCGATGCGGATCGTGTTCCATTGGAAAAAGATGTCGAAGACATGCAGGTATTGTTGGATGAATTTCTGACCTTTGCAAAATCATTGGGCGACGACAGTGGCGCACCAGAATCGATCGATCCCGCAGATGTGATTGATGCCCTGCGCCAAGATTATGCGCGCGAGGGCAAAGTCGTGCATATCCCTGATGTACAACAGCAGGGTGCCGTCACCATCGCCGCGCGGCCAACCGCCATCAAGCGGGCGTTGGAAAATTTGCTGAACAACGCCTTCCGCTATGGGGAAACCGTTTTACTGCGTTATGAGCTGACGCGTGACATGGTTGTCTTTGAAGTGCATGACAATGGGCCAGGTATTCCCAAAGACAAGGTGGGCGATGCGTTGAAACCGTTTCACCGATTGGACCCTGCACGCAATCAAAACAAAGGCGCAGGCGTCGGATTGGGGTTGCCGATCAGCGAAGACATCGCGCGTGCGCATGGGGGGTGGTTGGAATTGGGACCAAGCCCGAGCTTGGGTGGTCTTTTGGTGCGGATGTATGTGGCGGTAGAGAAATAGGTGGTAGGCCCGGAGGGATTTGAACCCCCAACCAAAGCGTTATGAGCACTCTGCTCTAACCGTTGAGCTACAGGCCCGCCTAATGCCGTGCTACCATATATAGCGCTAAGGTCAAGTGTTTCAGATTGAATAATCCGCAACAATCCAGTAACTGACCGCCATAGCGACGAAAGGACCCCCAATGAGCCAGACAACGAATGGTATGACCTACGCAGCCGCAGGCGTTGATATTGATGCAGGCAATGCATTGGTTGAGAAAATCAAACCTGCTGCGAAACGCACAAATCGTGCGGGCGTCATGGCGGGATTGGGTGGCTTTGGCGGCTTGTTTGATCTGAAAGCTGCGGGCTATAATGACCCGATTTTGGTGGCGGCAACCGATGGGGTTGGTACCAAATTGCGCATCGCGATTGATACAGGAATTTTGGATACGATCGGGATCGATTTGGTCGCGATGTGTGTCAATGACTTGGTCTGTCAAGGTGCAGAGCCCTTGTTTTTCTTGGACTATTTCGCCACTGGTAAGCTAAAGGTTGACGAAGCGGCCACAATCATCAACGGCATCGCCGACGGGTGTTTGCAATCTGGCTGTGCCTTGATCGGGGGCGAAACGGCGGAAATGCCGGGCATGTATTCGGCGGATGATTTTGATCTTGCAGGGTTTGCGGTGGGCGCGATGGAACGCGGTCAAAGCTTGCCTGCGGATGTTGCCGTTGGTGACGTGTTGTTGGGCTTGAAATCAAGCGGTGTGCATTCAAACGGGTATTCTTTGGTGCGCAAATTGGTGGAACAATCGGGTCTGACATGGGATTCGGCCAATCCATTTGGTGAGGGCACTTTGGGGGCCGCACTTTTGGCGCCAACGCGGCTTTATGTGAAACAATGTCTGGCCGCGATGCGGGCAGGGGGCGTTCATGGATTTGCACATATCACGGGCGGTGGTCTGACCGAAAACATCCCACGCGCATTGAACCAAGGACAGGGGTTGGAAATCGATCTTTCGTCTTGGGATCTGCCTGCAATCTTTAAATGGTTGGCCCAACAGGGGGATATCGCGCAATCCGAGCTGTTGAAAACGTTCAACTGTGGCATCGGCATGGTCGTGATCGTTGCCGCCGACAGCGCAGACGCCGTCAAAGCTGCGCTACGTGATGCGGGCGAAGATGTGGTCACTTTGGGTCGCGTGACAAACGGCGACAGCGTTGTGTACACAGGCGCATTTTAATGCATAAAAAAGTCGCCATTTTCATTTCGGGTGGTGGATCAAATATGGTCAAACTTGTCGATAGCATGACAGGTGATCATCCCGCGCGCCCTGTTGTGGTTTTGGCGAATTCGGCCGATGCAGGCGGTTTGAAACACGCGGCGGACCGCGGTGTTGCCACAGAAGTTGTCGATCATCGACCCTTTAAGGGGGATCGCGCGGCATTTGAGGCCGCGCTTCAGGCCGCGATTGCGCCTTATGAGGCGGATATTTTGTGCCTTGCAGGGTTCATGCGCGTGTTGACCGCAGATTTTGTCACACCTTGGGCGGGGCGGATGTTGAATATCCATCCGTCGCTTTTGCCCAAATACAAAGGGTTACATACCCATCAACGTGCGCTTGATGCTGGCGATACACATGCCGGATGCACCGTACATGAAGTAACCGCCGCATTAGATGATGGCCCGATTTTGGGCCAAGTGCGGGTTCCAATTTTGCCCAGTGATACCGCCGACGATTTAGCCGCGCGTGTTTTGGTTCAAGAACATATTTTATACCCTGCGGTCCTACGCCATTTCGCAGCCGGACAGCGCACCCCACTTGAATTTTCGGAATGAACGCTTTCCTTGCGCAGGCTTTCGCGGTATTCAAGATGTACGGGGTGTCCAAAGTAAAGAACGATGAATGAAAACAATAACAACCACCCACGACTTGGCCGAATTTTGTAATCGTGCAGCCCAAGCGCCGTATGTCACAGTCGATACAGAATTTTTGCGTGAACGTACCTATTATTCCAAGCTGTGTTTGGTGCAGCTTGCCATTCCTGGAAAATCAGACGCAGATGCGGTTTTGGTGGATCCGTTGGCCGATGGAATTTCGCTCGATCCTTTGTATGACCTGTTCAGAAATGAAAAAGTGGTCAAGGTCTTCCACGCCGCGCGGCAGGATTTGGAAATTTTTTATGTCGATGCCAAGGTTATACCTACGCCCTTGTTTGATACCCAAGTTGCTGCAATGGTTTGCGGGTTCGGTGATCAGGTTGGGTATGAAACGCTTGTCCGCAAGATTGCAAAGCAATCGCTTGATAAATCCTCGCGGTTTACCGATTGGTCGCGTCGTCCGCTCAGTGACGCACAAAAAACATATGCCTTGGCCGATGTGACGCATTTGCGCCAGATTTATGAGTATTTGGCAGCCAAGCTGGAAAAAACCGGCCGTTCGCATTGGGTATCAGAAGAGCTTGCGACACTCACCACACCAGAAACCTATATCGTACGTCCAGAAGATGCATGGGAACGCGTGAAAACGCGATCAAGCTCTCCTCGGTTGTTGGCAATCGTGCGCGCTTTGGCCGAATTTCGCGAATCTTATGCGCAAACGCGCAATATACCGCGCAGCAGGGTGTTCAAAGATGATGCTTTGATCGAACTTGCGTCCACCAAACCCAAAACATCCGACGACCTCCAAAAATCGCGCTTGTTGCTACGCGAAGCACGCAAGGGCGACATCGCCAATGGCATTCTTGCGGCGGTGGCACATGGCATGTCACTTGCGCAAGAGGATTTGCCCAAGGTTGCGCCAGATGTTGATCAAAAGGCCGTCAATCAGGCCTTGGCGGATTTGCTGCGTGTTCTGCTCAAGGCGAAAACCGAAAACAGTGGCGTCGCGGCGAAATTGATCGCAAGCACTTCTGATCTTGATGCGTTGGCATCAGGGGAACGCGACATAGCGCCTTTGCGGGGATGGCGGTATGAGGTGTTTGGCCAAGATGCTTTGCGGTTGTGCAATGGTGAAATCGGGCTGGTCGCCAAAGGCAAATCTGTAAAGACCTTTGATATTCCTGCGTAATCGTAGTTAGGGGCGCAAAGTTACGGGCGCAGTCTGATCACATTGTTTGCACTGTGAACGTCGATCGCCTTGAGTCCTATCAAATCCTGGGCTGAAAAAAACCGCGCCGCGGTTATGGTGCGGTTTGCCTCGGTTCCAACAGGCGCGCCTGAGGGCACAACCGCCTTGATGACAACTCGCACGATACCGTCGCCTTGATCCAACATATCTTCGATACGAACTTCTGCGGCGCCCATGCGGTCGGTTTGTGCCGTGATGCACAAAAGCTTTCCGTCCAAGGTTGGCTCCATCGCGGCGGTAGTTACGAAATAAACCGGCGTTCCCGCATAGGGCGCGACATTGCGTTTAAGAATGCGGTTTTCTTCGGGGATCAGAGATTTTCGCGCGGCAGGTTCATCGTTTTTGAACCAATTTAATGGATTTACCCTGCTATCGCGGATGGTGCCGCATCCTGACAGCATCAAAGACAAAATAACAATTGATCCAACAGCGCGCATTTTGGTCCCCCAATGTTTTTTTGATTACTAACCTAATGCCAAACATAATAAAAGCACTAGCTTGCGCTTTACCTTTGGCAAAGCTCCGCCTAGGTATAGGGCAAAGACAATGAGGACATCATGGCCACGGACGCATTCGAAGATATCGTAGCAGATTTTGAATTCATGGACGATTGGGAAGACCGGTATCGTTATGTCATCGAATTGGGCAAGGCGATGGATCCGTTGGACGATGCGTTCAAAGTGGACGCAAACAAGGTTCATGGCTGCGCCAGCCAAGTCTGGATGCAGCATTATGTCGAAAACGGTGTCTATCGGTTCGATGGTGACAGTGATGCGATGATCGTTCGCGGTTTGGTTGCGCTATTGCGCAAATTGGTGAATGGCGTGCCTGTCGGCGACGTCGGTGCAATTGATATTACCGCCGAATTGACACGGCTTGAGTTGGCCAGCAACCTGTCATCCCAACGATCAAACGGTCTGCGATCAATGGTCGAAAAAATTCGCGACTTTACCGCCGCGCAGTGACTTAGACGTTCAGAAGTGTTGTTTCCAAATCGCCATATCCTGTGTGGCGATGTTCAAAGGACAATCCCAATCTATCCGCGTGCTGTTGTGCCAAGGCAACAAGAGCGGGATCATGGATTTGGGATTGATAAACCAATGTCGTGTAATGGCTGAAATACATATCCCGCAAATCGGGATGACGATCCAAGCCCAGTGGTTTCCACACAAACGCATCGAATTGGCGCACCAAGAAATCCGTCAGGTAAAAAGACGTGATTTCGTCACGTTTGGCAAAAGCATCATTGCCTTCGAAAAATGAATAGCAATGCGGCCCCTTGACCATTTCGACGCCCAGTTCATCACAGGCCGCTTGCAATTGGCCGCCTGTACCGCAATCGGCATAGACCACGAAAACCTTGTCATAGGTGTCGCCATCGCGCGCAATGATATCACGAATGGCGGGTACAATTTTTTCAGGCGTGTTGTGATAAATGGCGGGCAAACATCGCAAATGCAGATGTGCCAGCGCGTTTATTTCAATGATATCAAGGATTTCACGTGCCAATGCCCCGCAGGCCAACAATAAAACGCGGGCCTCACCTGAGGTCAGGTCAATTTCGGAATGGGTTAGGTCAGCATCGGTTGGTAACATGATGATATCCAAATAAAAAACCCGCGCAAAGGGGCGCGGGTCTAATGACGTGCATGTCCCGCAGGTTATGCAGACATTTGATTGTGCTTGCGTGCAACGAATTCTTTTGCAGTTTCAACCGCAACGGCGGCATCACGGCAATATGCGTCTGCGCCAATGGCTTTGCCGAATTCTTCGTTCAAAGGTGCACCACCAACCAACACGATGTAATCATCGCGAACGCCTTGTTCGATCATCGTGTCGATCACGACTTTCATATATGGCATGGTTGTTGTCAAAAGCGCGGACATACCAAGGATGTCTGGCTTTTCGTTTTCCAACGCTTCCAGATAGCTTTCGACCGCGTTGTTGATGCCCAAATCGACGACTTCGAAACCTGCGCCTTCCATCATCATGGAAACAAGGTTTTTGCCGATGTCGTGAATATCGCCTTTTACAGTGCCAATCACCATTTTGCCCACACGAGGTGCGCCTGTTTCGGCCAGCAATGGTTTCAAGATGGCCATGCCACCTTTCATCGCGTTTGCCGCTAACAGAACTTCTGGCACGAACAAGATACCGTCACGGAAATCTTTGCCGACGATGGTCATGCCGCCAACCAATGCTTCTGTCAGGATGCGATAAGGGGCCCAGTCGCGATCCAAAAGGATGTGAACTGCCTCTTCGATTTCTTCTTTTAGACCGTCATAAAGGTCATCAAACATCTGTTGAACAAGCTCTTCGTCGTCCAATTCCGAAAGAATGATGTCGTCTTCGTCTGACATTCTGCGATTCCTTTTTACATGCGCCACCGCGCCGTTAGTGATGGCCCACCTTTGGCCAGTTTGTCGCAGTCGTGTTAGGCGAATTGCGACATTGGGGATACCGAAGCCGACTTAACGAATTATTTTTACAAATACCAGAGGGTCTTCCATGCAAATTCTGCATAATCTTTACAAATGTTCCTGAAATGTTCTATTGTGTATTATGTCGGAATTGAGCCCCAAAATTAAAGATCCCTTTCGTCTGCGTGGCACGGCGCAAAACCCGAAATCTCGGTTTGATGCACATGCGCGTGTGACCGAAAGCGATGATTGGTTTGATCCCCTTGAGGGGGTAACCACATCACGCGCCGAGGTTGCGCAGGAGCAGGCGCGTTCGATCATCACATATAATACCTCGCCTGATTTGCCGTTTGATCGGTCAATCAACGCCTATCGCGGGTGTGAACATGGCTGTATTTATTGCTTTGCGCGACCATCGCATAATTTTTTGGATTTGTCGGCGGGCCTTGATTTTGAAACAAAATTAATCGCGAAGCCAAATGCGGCGGCGGTGTTGCAACGTGAACTGGCAAAACCGTCATATGTCGTGCGGCCTATTGCGATTGGCACGAACACCGACCCGTATCAACCGATTGATCACACCTATCAGATCACGCGCGAAGTGATCGAAGTCTTGCAGCGCACAAAGCATCCCGTCGCGATTGTGACCAAAGGTGCCTTGGTCACGCGTGATATTGATCGTCTTGCGCAAATGGCGCAAGATAACTTGGTGCGTGTGGGCGTGTCTATCACGACGCTTGATCCAAAACTGTCGCGTTTGATGGAACCACGCGCGCCGGCCCCCAATGTTCGCTTGAAAACAATTGAACGCCTTGCCGAAGCGGGCATTCCCGTGCGCGTGATGGCCTCGCCAATGATCCCGGCATTAACGGATCACGAACTCGAACGGATCCTTGCGGCGGGCAGGGACGCAGGCGCATCATCGGCCAGTTGGATCATGCTGCGCCTGCCGCGTGATGTGGCGGATTTATTTGTCGATTGGTTGCACCGCTATTTTCCCCATCGGGCCGAACGTGTCTTGGGCCATATCCGCGATATGCATGACGGTCGCCTGTATGATCCGCAATTTGGCAAACGTATGCGGGGCAGTGGGCCTTATGCCGAGTTGGTTGAGTAGAGGTTTCAGGTGGCAATAAAAAAGCTTGGGCTCGCCCATCGCGTGCCCAAGCTGAATTGTGATCTGTTCCAACCGCCGCGCAAGTCATCGGATCAGTTGGATTTTTTTGACAATTAATCGCGATTGCGGCGGCCGCGACGTGCACGGGGTTCGGCGGCATCGCTGCCTGTTCCGTCAGAGGCGGATGTGAAGGGCCCGATTTTTTCCACGATCTCTTCAAGGGTTGGCGCGGCACCTTTGGGCGTATTTTCCAGCGCCGCACGCATTGACGTCAAATGCGCAGGCATTGTGCCACAGCATCCGCCAATTATTTTTGCACCGGCATTGCGGGCCATCACGGCGTAATGTGCCATCAATTCGGGCGTCCCGTTATAACAGATGTGACCATCCACATATTGCGGAATACCTGCATTGCCTTTTGAAACAATCGCCTGTGCAGGGCTTTCTGCGGCAAATCCCAAAACGGTGCGCAAAATATCCGCAGCCCCCGTGCCGCAGTTCGCACCAAAAGCCACAGGCGCATTCGGGATATTTGCGACCATCTCGACCATTGCTTTTGATGTGACGCCCATCATGGTGCGCCCTGCGGTGTCAAAGCTCATTGTGCCGACCCATGGCAGATCGACTTTGGAAAATGCTTCTGCCGCGGCAAGGTATTCTTCGGGCGCGGAAATTGTTTCCAACCACAAGACATCTGCGCCGCCTTCTTTTAGGCCATCGGCTTGTTCATGGAAAATCTCAACCGCATCGGCATGCGACAGCGATCCAACCGGCTGCATAATGTCACCTGTTGGACCGACAGATCCGGCAACAACAACCGCGCGACCCGCTTTGTCTGCAACCTCACGCCCCAGTTCGGCAGAAATGCGCGACAATTCGCGGGCGCGGTGGCCGGCATTGTGCAATTTCAATCGCGACGCGTTTCCGCCAAAGCTGTTGGTTAAAAACAGATCACTGCCTGCATCTACCGCCATTTGATACAGTTTCGTGATATTTTGCGGATGTGTTTCATTCCAGAATTCGGGCGCATCGCCAGATTCCAATCCCATTGCGAACAGGTTTGTGCCTGTCGCACCATCTGTCAAAATCCAATCGCGGGTCGCGAGCATGTTTAAAAAAGCGTTTGTCATATCGCCACATTTATCCTCATATTTTCCAAGCCCGTGCCATGTTTTGAACCGGAAGGCAAATTCATAATCTTCACACAGATTATGAGTTTCGCGATAGAACGCCGCAAATATAACGAACAGGGCATTTTGTTTGCACGCGCGGCAACGCATCCCTTGCCCTTTTGCCATTCTTGCCCTAAGAGAAGCGGCAACTTAGCCAAGAAAGTGATCCAATGGCGCGCCGCACAAAAATATACGAAGGCAAAGCGAAAATCCTTTACGAAGGTCCAGAACCAGGAACCCTCGTGCAATATTTCAAGGATGACGCAACAGCGTTTAACGCAGAGAAAAGAGATGTGATTGAGGGCAAGGGCGTTCTCAACAACCGTTTGTCTGAATTTTTCATGCTTGGGCTTCAAGCTGTTGGCATTCCAACGCATTTTATGAAGCGTCTGAACATGCGTGAACAATTGGTGCGCAGCTGTGAAATCATCCCCCTTGAGGTGAT
>Ga0255763_1004979_pt1 | contig 10881 bp, 10 predicted proteins | sample 041ome_2_FD_179963 | JGI IMG/M metagenome (GOLD analysis project Ga0255763, IMG submission 179963) | Coastal salt marsh microbial communities from the Groves Creek Marsh, Skidaway Island, Georgia - 041406US metaG (version 2) | ecosystem: Environmental > Aquatic > Marine > Intertidal zone > Salt...
ACGCCTCTGTGCTATAGACGACGATGAATAGGTCGTGAGACGCGCCCTAGGGCGCGTCTTCGCCCGCGCGAGACTTGACTTCCTCGCCATATTTGGGTGGTGCCTTACCCCAGTTCTCCTCATACGCTGCAGCAACGGTGGGATCCAAATCCAATCCGCTCTTCAACGCTTCTTTACCCGTGGAAATCCACTTGCCTTTGGGCGGCTGTTTACGCCCGCTCGTGGTGTACTTGGCAATCCACGCCGCGTAGCCACCTTCGACGGCGAGTGCGTTGGCATACCCGAGTTTTATCAACGCCGCCGTCATGCACATGACGTCTACGCCGTCCGCGTCGGCGATGAGCAAGCTCATGCTCGGACGCGTTTTAGCCGCGCACTCCGCGGCCCAGCGCTCGCAATCTCGAGTCTCGACGTCGAAAGGAACTGAAATGGTCTTCTGCACGGGCTTGGTGATATGTGAACGGTCGTATTCTTTCCATGACCGCGCGTCAATGAACATGTACTGCCCGCGGTCGAGCATGAGCTTGGCGGAGTCGACGTCTACGCTCGGGACGTCGTCGCTTGACGAGGCGCGCGGGACGACGACCGTGGGAGAGCGACGACCACGGGGGCGCGCAGACGTCGATGCGGCGTACGACGATGACGCGAGAGCGTTTCGCGCGAACATCACGGTGGCGTGCGACATGATGAACGCGTGCTGTGTTATGACACAATGGATAACAAACAGAGGGGGCCAAGTGGCCAAATTATCCAAACTTTGATGGATGCTATTTCGGCCATGACGTCTCGTCTAAATCGACAGAAAGCTGCTTAAATTCCTTTTTAGCCTTGTCGACGACGACGTCGGCGATGTCGGCCCAGTCTCGACCTTCTACACTGACGTTGATTTTGTCGGTAGTGTACACCTGAGGCACGACGACTGCGAATCGCTCGTCGAACGGCTTTTCGACGTAATCTTTCGGCTTTTTCTGCTGCGGAGGCAAAACGAGCGGTTCGGATGGAATTTCTTCATAGTCCACGGAGCTGAGAATGTGCTGGATAGCGTTAAGGCGGGCGATGCGCTTATCATCCGCGGGAACGACCGACCATTTCACCGTCGCCGACGTGTTCTCAAACATCGCATCGCGTGCCTTCGCGTAGTCGTACCACTTCGATCGCGCGTACAAGTCCATGGGTGATAACTTCCAGCGCTTATCGCTGTGCTCGATTCGGCCTTTAAACCGTCGCTCTTGCTCCTCCGCGCTCACGTCAAACCACAATTTGATGAGCACGATGCCGCTGTCAACGAGCATGCGCTCAAACTCGATGACTTCGCGCTCAAATCGCGCAACTTCCTCCTCGGTGGCGAATCCCATGACGCGCTCGACACCAGATCGATTATACCACGATCGATCAAACAGGACAATTTCGCCCGCGCTCGGCAAATGCTTCACATATCGCTGAAAATACCACTGCGACTTTTCCTCCACCGTCGGCGCGCTCAGCGCCACCACGCGACACCCGCGGGGACTCACAACCTCGGTAATTCGCGAAATACAACCCCCTTTCCCCGCAGCATCGCGCCCTTCAAATATCACGCACACTTTTTGCCCTTTCGCCTTGACGAACGTCTGCATAGTCACGAGCTCTTGCTGCAACGCGTCGAGCACGACCAAATACTCGGCTTCGAGAATTGCTTTTTTAATCTCCTTCACCGCGCGTTTCTTCACGATGGGCACATTCACGCCGTCACCACCGCTCACGTCCGCGGTCGCATCAAACTCATCATGCGACGCGTGTCGTATCATCATCGCCGAACTCGTCGTCGGCAAACCACGATCGATTGATGACGCGTCGGCAGCATTCGCATTCGCAACCGAATCAACTTCTCGTCGTCGTCTCCCCGCCGCCGCCGCCGCCGCCGCCGCCGCGCCGGTCGCATCACGCTTCTTGCCCTTGTGCTTTTTATTCTTCTTACCCTTCGACGACGACGACGACGACGACGACGACGCGCACACGCGCACGACGCGCGCCGACGCAAACATCAGACAGCGACACCACACGAAAAGCGTCACAGTGTGACGCGCGCCGCCCGCCGTCGCCCGCCGTCGCGATGCGCGTGCCGACGTACGATGCTCGACCCGGGGCGAAGGCGTACAGCGGCCTAGGCGAACGTCTTCTCGCGAGCATGGGATGGAGCAAGTGCGTATGCGATGCGATGCGATGCGGTTGCGGATGTAGATGTAGATGCGATGCGAGTGGCGGCTGCGCGGGCGAGTGCGTCGTGCATGAACTCGTTTTATTATCGTCGTCGTCGTCGTCTTTGAGCGCAGGGGGGTGATGGATAGGAAAACCGACACTGACGTGGGTGTACGCACAGGGGCGATGGGCTCGGGAAAAACCGACACGGCATGAAAGCCGCCATCGAGGTGGCCAAACGCGAGGACAACGCCGGGGTGGGGACGACCAAGGAACGGTACGCGTGGGATAAAAAGTGGTGGGAAGGGCATTACGCGAGTGCGGCGGATAAGTTTGCCGCCGCCGTGGGGTCAAAGGGGGAGGGTAGTTCTAGTGATAGTAGCGATAGCGATAGCGATGATGAAGAGGCGGAGCTCATGATGAAATTGGGCGCGTCGCTCGGTAAGGATGGCATCGTCTCGAGCGGATCCAAGGCGGATTTGAAGCTCATGGAGGAATTAGCGAGTGGGAATCATCGAGGTTCGACGTTTGGCGGTCGTTCGGGTAAGCTTGAACGCATCGCAAAGTTTGAGGCTGAACAACTAGCAAAATATGGCGTGCAACATGGCGCCGCGGCGGCTCCAGTCGTGGTCACCGCGACAACCTCCGAGCGCGAGACAAAGACAACAAAAAAGGATACGAAGAAGGCAAAGAAAGAGAAGAAGGCAAAGAAACACGCAGATTCTGATTCCAACCACAGTGCTCGTGACGTCGAGGTCGTGCGCGGTGCGGCGTACGAGGGTGAACCTTCGACATCTACGAAGGAACGCGACTGGTGGTCTAAAGCCGGTTTTGCCTGGGGCGGCGTCGTCGGCTCAAAGCGCGAACAAGATTTATTACGCGACGGAAACGACGGTAAGTCAACCAAGCGTGGTTTCACCGAAGATGACCAGGAAAATTTATTTAAATCCGCACACGAAACCGGCGTGGTGCGCGGCACCCATCGCGGTTTAGGCGGTAAAGGCTTGATTAAAACCGAATGGGAAGGCAAGCGCAAAACCTCCTTTGACGACGAAGACGACGACAAAGACAAAGACAAAGACGCGACGCGGCGAAATAAAAAAGAGAAGAAGGAAAAGAAGGAGAAGAAAGAGAAAAAGGAGAAGAAATCTTCTAAAAAGTAAACCACCACAACCACCATCACACGCGTTGATTCGTTTGTAATTTGATTAGACCGTATGCGTTCATTTGCTGTGCTTTCAAAACAACACACGACACACCCCAAGCCTTACACCACACCGCACCGCACGACGACGACGACCCGACCCGGGCCGCGCGGTGTGCGCGACAGATGAAACGCACGCGCGACGACGCGTTCGAGTGTGCGACGACGACGACGACGACGACGACGACGACGGGCGAGCGTCACCATCGTCGATACAAGAAATCTCGCGCGACGATTCAAAAATATATTCAGCTGTTGCTCCACCACTACGTCGGTGAACGGGGGTTATCGCAACGGATCAAGGTGACGTTGAACGCCGCGGCTGGACGAGAACGATCATCGACGTCGCAGTCGACGCAGCAATCGACGCAACAGTTGCAAGGGTGAGTGCATCGAGGACGAGGAGGACATGAAGGCGAAGACGACGACGCTCGAGGCGTTCTTCACGCGCGCGCACAAGAAGAAGAATGACGACGAGGACGAGGGCGAGGGTAGAGGTGGTCTGAGTGACAACGAAAACGTCGTCGAAGAACGGACGCCGGCGGGTAAGGTGAGGAAACGCGCGCGCGAATCGCTCGCGGAAGATTCTGGAGGTTCGAGATTTGAACGGTGTCCAATTTGCCTCAAGGATGTGCATAGAAATTTATTATTCACGCATACGTCGACGTGCAACGGGGCATCGACGAGCGCGTCGAGCGGGCGTAAGAAGTCTATAGATGTTGCGCCGAGTGCGAATGCGACGAAGATTTCAGGAACGAAAGGGAGTGGGAACGCGTTTGCGAGCATGATGGAGGCGCAACGCGAACGTGAGCGCTCGCGCGTGTTTTCGTTGTCGTATGATAACGCGAACGATAGATGGGTAGCGGTGATTGGTAAGAATTCGTCTTTTGCAACGCAAGCCACGTGGTCGGCGGCGGTGACTATTAATGAAAAACTCGCCAACGGCAAGACGTGTGCGACTACGATGAAGCTTGTGACAGATTTCAATCAGAGCGCCGATGCTGGTCCAATACAGGAGCGCGCGATGCGTCTCGCGCTCAAAGATAGCCGCGTCGTCAGTGACATGCGTCATCCAAAAAATCCAAGCACCATGAAGCCGAGTGTCATCAAGTCTGCGCTGCAGAAGAATATTCGTCGAGGTCGCCCGGTGGCTGCGAGTCGTGTGGCGATGCACATGTGTCTCGAGCAACAATCTTTGGTGGAATGCGTGCGGCGTTTGGTCATCATTTGCTTGGAAGATGGCATCTTGCATCCAGATGTAACTTTGCTGACTTGGCTGATGTGCGCCGCGAGTAAAGGATACGAGCCACCCGAGTCGTTGCGAGCGTGTGTGTCGAGAATAGCAGGAGAGATGGCGGCGATTGGCGTCAAGGATTGCGTTTCCTACGGAGGAGCGCGTTCGAAAGCATCCCCAAATGACATGCAGATGCTCAGCGAAGTCGAATCTAAGCTTGCAGACGGCAAAGAGAGTACAATCGTACAATCCATCATCATTCGAGCACATTTCGGCGGCATGGCTGGCGACGTGGCGATGTTGAAGGGCTTTAGTCGCATTTGGCTCGAGCGTTTTACACAAAAAGGCGTCGCCGTAAATCTCCCTCGTGATTACGATAGTCTGCGCAATCCCGAGCTTATTCTTGACGAAGACAAGTCGTCATGGCTTGATTATATTGAGTTGATTTATGAAGCGGCGAAGGAATCGACGAGTGAAGATAGTAAGCCTGCGAAGTGGGGCGGGCCGATGCGACGCGTCGATATTCCAATCGCTGCGGTCGATTTTCACGTGTCGTCTTGCATCCAAGGAATACTCCAAATACCTGCAAATCGCCTTAGAATCCTTGACGCAGCTAAAGATCTTGGTTTAGACGATATAGATGTCACTGATCGAATCAAAAGTGCGATTTGGCGTCATAGCGCTGGAGTGAATCACAAAGTTGCCGTGCGGCTTCGTGATTCCGCCGCCGACGACGACGAGAGCGACGACGAGACGTCTTCAGTAAAGGAAAAATTATCTGTCCGTATATGGAACATAGTGCGCGAAGATTTAGAAACATGGGTTAAGCGATTCATCGTGTTCTGCATGCCCAAGTGAATATTGGTAATAATATAGTATTGGAACACATTTGATTTACAAACTTTGCGCGCTACGGCGGCGGCGGGTGCAGTTGAATCTACTTTGCGTACGTGAGGAGATTGTCGAAGAAATCGTCCGTTTTCTCGAGCGTTTGCGTGAGAACAAACTTAATAATGGATCTTTCACCGACAGTAATAGGAGTCACGCGATGTGCGACGCCATCAGCCTTGACGACGATGACAGAGTTGGGCTCGGTCCACCCGCCGTACCGCATCCCCGTGCGCTCGTCTTCCCACTCCGTGGTGCTATCGCTCGTGTTCGCCACGGTGAAAACAATCTCATATTGTGGTTTAGTGTACAACGCGACGTCTTTGTGCCAATCCATAGAGCCCCCGATGGGGTAAATTCTATATTCCACCGGAACGTCCCCGGGAATCAACTCGCGCGCGCAATCCTCCCCGAGCAACAACGCTCGCATTTTGTCCGCAACCTCGCTCGCCACGAACGCGCGATGCACGAAATTATCTTCCGGTATCATCATCCCGAGTCGATCTCGTGCACACGCGCGGTTCTCCACCGTCACGCGTTCGCGTAACGCCTCGCACTCCTCGCGCACGCGCGCAAACGTCGCCTCGGGAAAGAAATTACGCACGTACAACAACCCTCCACTGCGCTCGAACGCGCTCGTCGTCGCGCCATCGTACGCCTCCTCCTCCACTCGCCGTCTCGGTCGCCTCGCCGACGCCGCCGCCGACGCCGCCGCCGACGACGACGACGACGACGACGACGGTCGCACGCCATCGCCTCGCGCCCCGCGACGCGTGCGCATCAGAATCACCCCCGCGTCTCGCCTCGACGACGCCATCGACGCCATCGACGCCATCGACGACGTCCCACCGCGTCGTCGCGCCACCACGCACGCCACCGACGACGCCGTCGTCGTCGACGCCATCGCGCGCGCGGGATTGACGCACGTCGCGCGCGCGTCTCGCGCGCCGTCGCCCCGCACACAGGACGCGATTCGATCGATCGATCGATCGAAAAAATGGTCGAAAGCCGCGCGCGTGCGATCGAACGCGAATCACCATCGATCGCGGGCATCGATCGATCGCGGGGTGCCCCGACGCACGCCACTAATGTATCAACGATGGGCCCGCTCGACGCGCGACCTCGTGACCTCGCGCGCGGCGCCGCGGGGTTCGGTCTTTCCGTGACGCCCGCCGCGCGACGAACACGATGGTTGCTATTAGGGTACGTCTCGAGCGACGCGCGCGCGTGTGTATATATCTGCGTGTTGTATTCGTCGATGCGGACGACGACGTCGTCGTCGTCGTCGTCGAGGAAAGGCATCGTCGGGGCATCGCCGTATGTGTGCCAGTGTTTTGGGGTTTGCGATCGAGCGACTGACCGTGGCGTGTGTTTTATCGACGTCGCGCAGTACCACCAATACCAGGTCGTTGGCCGTCACGTGCCGACGGAATCCAACCCCGAACCGGAGGTTTTCCGCATGAAGCTTTGGGCGCTCGATGACGTCAAGGCGCGCTCCAAGTTTTGGTACGTCTCGTGGTTGCGCGATGCGACGCGATGGGCGCGATGATGATGAGGGGTGATGGAACGCGACGCGGCGAGATGTGCGACGATGAACGCGTACTGACGAAGAGATGTTTATGTGTATAGGTATTTCATGTCTCGCCTCAAAAAGGTGAAGAAGGCGAACGGTCAAATCATCGCTTGCAACGAGGTACGTGTCGATGCCGATGGGCATGGGGCTCAAAGCCCTAGCGCGCACGACGCGGGGAAGATCCAGCCGTGCCGCTGGGTTGCTCGCACGTGCGAGAGATTTGTGATGGACTTTACTTGAGCGTGATGAAAGAATGTGTGACTGACGTATCGATCGTTGTGTATATATTGCGCGTATTTCACACAGATCTTCGAGGCGGACACCACCACCGTGAAGAACTTCGGCATCTGGATTCGCTACCAGTCGCGCACGGGTTTCCACAACTCCTACAAGGAGTACCGTGAAACCACGATGAACGCCGCGGTTGATGCGCTCTATGAAGAAATGGCTTCTCGCCACCGCGTGCGCTCGGCGTGCTTGCAAATCATTAAGATTGCCGAGGTTGAGGACAAGGATGTGCGCCGTGAGAACACGCGCCAGTTCACCCAAGACGGCTTGTCTTTCCCGGTTGTGAACAAGGTGTTGCGTCACCCTAGCAAGGCCACCAAGACGACTCTTAAGTACAAGCGCCCGAACTTCGTTACTCTTTAAATAGTAGTGACGACGGAGAAGGAACAGTTTGTTGTAGACATGCGGCGCGCGGCTGATGGGCGTGCTCGCGACTAGATGGGTGAGGGTGAAAATTTGAGGCCGGAGGTTAAATATGTTTTAATACACGCTTCATTGACTTTGAATATTAAATCGCACGGTAAAACGCGTCTCGTATTCTCCAACCTACCGTGTTTCTTCATCATTGTCGTTACACATCGATCATTTAATTCTAGTGCACGTACTGCGCCGGGGCGTCACGCCACGTACTTGAACACGTTTTGGTTTTCTCTATCGCGCTCGAGGTACTCTCTATTAATCAGCTCCTCAATGCGTTGCTTGATCATTTTCATTTCTGGGCTGAACTTTTGCTGGAGTTGAGACACAACCTCGATCAAGAGTTGCGAGTACGCTAGCGACTTTCTCGTCTTCATCACACGTACAATCGCTGCGTCGATGGCATGTCTGCGATCCGTCTCCACGTGCTCCACCGTAGCCTTCTTTTCATCAGCGGGAGGCATGGGGATTTTAATCCGTCTCGATCGGTCAGTGAACTTGTCGTTGAACGTAAAAACGTCTTCGGGAGCGATCGTTTTGCCTTCGGGAGACTTGATGAGAATTTTGTACTTGCCACAAGATAGAGAGTGAAGGGAGCGTTTGGCGTCTTCGGCGGGCATTTTCAATTTTTCGCACACCGACATCATGGTCACCTCAGTCTCTGTACGGAACAGCAGAAGAATCGCACATTGGAACGTTTGCATGACCATCTCAATCGACTTTGAGTTGTACTTTACAGTCATCACAACTTGCCCCAAGGAATACACCCACGACAACTTGCGTTGACTCATACGCTTGTCGTAAAATTCCTTGAAAACTTCGACGCATTGAATAAGTTCTTCAGGGAGCGCGATCTCAATAAGCTTGTACTGAGGCCAAAACCCATGAGTTAAAATTGTAACATTCAACTCTATGGCGGTTTTACGCGTCTCGGGCTCTTCATCCACCCACCGTTCGAACGCATCTTGCGTCTCTCTCGCAAGCTGTAAATCTGTCACCATGCCCTCCATGCGCGACGTAAACTGCGTGCCACACTGCGTCTTGAGCTTACTGAGAATAGATCGCTCGTAATCTTGACTCGCTGATGAGTCTTGCAACAGACGTCGCGAAAGCTTCTTACGGTAAAACTCACCAAACAAATCTTTGTCGCTGATGTACCCCAAGAGCTTGACCACCTTATCCAACGTTTCCTCCATCTTTTCATCGCTCAATTTTTCGCTTCCTCCCTTGCGCAACAACTTATCAGAGAAATCAGCCAAAAGTTGCGCGGTAGAGTTCCCGCTGACGCCCTTGTTCAAAAAGAACTCAAACGCTTCCTTAAGTGCCCGATTGAATTGACTGCTATCACCAAAGCACGTGTTGACATATCCGTTATACTTGTCGTACAACTCAATCGTGCTGCGCGTAAAACTTTGTTCAATTGACGTCGAAGAAGACGTTGGTTTCTCCTCCTTCTTCTCCTTCATCGTTGCCGCAGCTTGATCGGCAGAAGTGACGAGAGCCATTCCTTCTTTTTGAATGTGTGCCTTGAAAATGTCCGCTATCGGTTGCAAGCCTTTTGGAATCGAGCTAAACAGTCTGAACATACGCGACAAATCCTCCGTCTTGTCGTCGATTAACAACGCCGCGCATCCGCTATTTTCCTTCTCTAACAATTCAGTCTCAAATTGCGCGAGTAAGTTTGTTTCAACTTGAGAAATGAGTTTGCTTTCAGTATTTTGATGCAAATACGTTTGGATTCGTTCACGCTCGCTCACTATACACGCTTCAGCCTTGATGAGATATGCCGGACACGAATCTTCGGCAATCCATTGCGTCGCCTTGCGTCCGTAAAACGCCGCGGTGTGAGACAACAAATCCTTCTCAAAATCAGTTTCGTACGCGCTCATCGTGCCCAAGCCCATTTCAACAAAGATTGCGATGACGTTTTTAATCAACGCTCGATCAACCTTCTCACCATCACGCTCCTTTTCAATCAATTCTAAAACCGCCGCGCGCATGCTCGGCTTGACTTCATCGTACACCAGACGACGAAAGCATCCAACTCCTACATCCTTTAACGTGGGAATGTGGTGACGTTGCACAAAGTATCGATCGAGGTAGTTGAAAAATCGTGATAACCATCGAACCATAATTTTATGGTTTTCCCAACGCGTCACCAAAGATTTTAACATGTACTCGCCCTTCTTCTCCACCAACGTCGGAAGCACCTTGGAATGAATGTATTGATTAAACGCCGCCTCGTAGCGATCGTAAAGCTCTTGCGAGTAATCATACGGTGGCTTTTGCGTACACATGTTATAAATTGCCCTACATTCGGATACGAACACCACAGTCAGTACGCGCACAAATGAAAATCTACGAGTCAACGCGAGCGCGCGCTAAAAACATACGTGTACAAGTTCATATATTCCTCCGACGTAAACGGCTCCGCGTTCTCCTCTTTATCGAGAATCGCGCGTAGCTTCATAATTCCATTCTGCATTCGTTCAAAACATCATCATCGTCATCGTCAGTCACAGTCACACGCCTCGTCCTCCCGTATCGTCATCCCCGTCGCGTCGCGCCTCGCCTCGCGTAACCACCCTGATGTCTGACGTCCCTCCCCCACGTCGTCCCGCACCAACACCTCGAACGTACGCCCGCACGCACCTGCATCGACCCCCACCCTTCATCGAGCGACATCACCCGTCGTTCACCCGCGTGCATCGTCATCCCCGTCCGTCGTCCACGTCCCCCGTCGCGTGGTCGTGCGTTCGTTTTAAACGCCCAACGCGCGCCTTTGCACGCGCTCTCACCGTCCACGCACTCGTGTGCGTCCACACTCGCAGTGATGGTGGTGGCGGCGGCGGTGATACTAATACACCCGTGGTGTGTGTGTCGTCCACGATGTCGCACTCTCGCGCCGGTCCCACGCTCGTCGTCGTCGTCGTCGTACGCTCGTGCGTCGTGCGTCGTGCGTCGATGCTCTGGGACGCCGAATGTCCGAACATTGGGGGCAGACGCCGAATGTCCGAACACTCGACTGCCCGACATCTGACGTCCGCGTGTGCCAACACCCACGCCGAGCGCCATTCACACTCGACGCAAAGGGCGTCA
>Ga0255763_1004988_pt1 | contig 10862 bp, 7 predicted proteins | sample 041ome_2_FD_179963 | JGI IMG/M metagenome (GOLD analysis project Ga0255763, IMG submission 179963) | Coastal salt marsh microbial communities from the Groves Creek Marsh, Skidaway Island, Georgia - 041406US metaG (version 2) | ecosystem: Environmental > Aquatic > Marine > Intertidal zone > Salt...
AGGGGTTTGGCGCTGCTGATATGACAGTCTGGAAAGGCAGGCGTTGGTCAGCTGCAAATGCATATTTGCGACCTGCATTGGAGCGCGGAAACGTAAAGCTGGAAACAGGAGCATTAGTTGATAAAATAGTTTTTAAAGATAATCGGGCTACCGGTGTTATTTTCTTCAAAGGCAGGCAAAAATTCAGCGCAACAGCACATGCTGAAATCATTCTTGCAGCAGGTGCGATAAATTCACCGCAAATTTTACAGCGATCGTCTATTGGCGATATTAAGGTTCTGAAATCGGTAGGTATAAAGCCTTATAAAGACCTCGCTGGCGTTGGCGCTAATCTTCAAGATCATCTAGAAGTTTATTTTCAAATAGAATGTTTGAAGAATATTACCTTAAACAGATATTTAAATCCGCTATCTAAGGCACTGATTGGAGCGCAATGGTTGCTATTTAAGAATGGAATAGGCGCATCTAATCAATTTGAAACGCTTGGTTTTATTCGCTCACAAGCAGGCATTTCCTATCCTGACATTCAGTTTCATTTCCTGCCAGCCGCGATAAGGTATGACGGAAAATCTGCATCTCCCAAAGATGGGTTCCAGTTGCATGTCGGCCCAATGCGCTCTCATTCTAGGGGGTTTGTGTATGTGACCTCTGCTGACCCCAAAATAGCCCCTCATATAAAATTTAATTATATGAGCCATCAAGATGATTGGGCACAATTTAGACAGTGTATCAGGCTCAGCAGGGAGATCATAAATATGCCAGCCATGGCACCATTTAAAGGTAGGGAAATTCAACCTAGCAAGACAATTCTAAGTGATGAGCAGATAGATAGTTTTATCAGGCAAAATGTAGAAAGCGCCTATCATCCCTGTGGGACACTGCGTATGGGGCAGGCAAATGACCCAATGGCGGTAGTTGATAGTGAATGTAGGGTGCATAATGTAGATGGTTTGCGAGTGGCCGATTCATCCATTTTTCCTAGAATCACAAATGGAAATTTAAATGCACCGACGATTATGGTTGCTGAGAAAGCAGCAGACCACATTCTTGGGCGTGAAATGCTTGCGCCCTCTAATCAAGATAATTTTATTCATCCTGATTGGAAAAATAGCCAACGTTAATCCTAATTTCAAATTTATAATCTAGCGTAATTAGAATAAAATGGATGCTGAGCAAGAATTAAGCTGGTCAATTAGGAATGAGTGGACGCAAAATGCAGATGATTTTCTATGGCGCAGAACGCGACTTGGTCTGAAATTAAAGGATGTAGAAATAAAGCAGATAGCTCATTTTAACAAGCATTTCAAAACTCAAGAAACAGGCTGAAAAAGCCCCCATAAATAGCCTTTAAGCCCAACTAGCCTTATCATTGTGTCAGGTAAGCTGGCCAATCAGAGCCTTGCTGGCTAATAATAATGGTTAATTCATCATGACGCTTACACAAATAACGCTCATTTTGAATTTCATCTCCAATTTTTGTGCTTATGGCTAATACTGAATTCTCGAACGTTACGACATCAAACCGACTATCCCCCTTATCCGTAACAGGGCTATAAAATAATCCCTGATTTTTAAATAGGCGCTTGAAGTAGAGCTGGTTTTCATCTGTGACCAATAGGGATAAATGTGCGATTAAGTGCTTTGTTGAAGTGATTTTTTCGTGCAGCGTGGATGAGGGGAGGATGATTTCACTATCAGTGCATAGATATGCCGAAACTTGGCTTTTTTCCGATGCATGTATCAGCGAAGGTAATAGGCTTAATAATACTGCTACTATGGTAAAGCTGTTACTATATTTCTGGATCATTTCCATAAAAACCCTATTTCTGGTACCCCTAATTTCTTGTAGTAAAAATAAACACTAAAGCAAAATCAGCTATCCAGACAATATAGAAGGCAGCCATAATGCTAAAACAGGTAATGAGAATAAAATAGATATTCGGATTAGTTCTGCTAGAAAGAATGGAGCAACGCCTTTGAATATTTCTGTCATATCGATATCATCTGCAAGAGAGGCAATTACAAAAACATTCATTCCAACAGGGGGCGTGATAAGCCCGACTTCAACCACAATTAGTGCAAGAATACCAAACCAGATTTTTAAATCTTGTGTATTCATTCCATAGCCTGCAGCATCTGCTGTGATATATAAACCGCCATTGAGCTCTGCGAGCACAGGCCAGAAAAAAGGGATTACTAGTAATATCATTGAAAGGCTATCCAACAAGCAGCCAAGCAGTATCATTCCCAACAGCAATACAATTAAAACAGCCATCGGCTCAAAACCGGCAGCCAATATCCATTCTGCAGTGGCTTGCGGGAGTCCAATTCGGCTCATGTAAATTTTCATTAATTCTGCACCAAACAAAATTAAATATATCATTCCTGAGGTGCCAGCTGTTTCTAAAAGAGCCTCTTTGATATCATTTATGGTTAGTTTTTTTTGGATAAATCCAAGTAACATAACAAGTCCTACCCCCACCGAAGCGGCAGGAGTTGGATTGTAAAAACCGGCATATAAACCGCCTAGCACAACTATGAATACAAAAAGAATGGGCAGAATCCCAATTAACGCCTGCCTTTTCTCTGCTCTGTTAGTCTTATGTGTTTGTGGGGCAGCATTAGGCCAGACTGCAACAAACATAGCTATTGTTGCCAGAAAAAGGCATATAGCTATTATACCAGGTATCAGGGCAGCCGCGAACATGGATACTATATTTACCTCCACGATAAGGGCATAGATAATAAGCACAACAGAGGGAGGTATTAAAATCCCAAGCACACCGCCGGCGGCCAGAACGCCAGTAGAAAGGGATGCGGAATAATTATTCTTTCGTAATTCAGGTAATGCAACGCGCCCCATTGTAGATGCGGTTGCGATTGAAGAGCCGCAAATAGCACCAAAACCAGCGCAAGCAGAAATCGCCGCCATTGCACTGCCGCCCCGAAGCCATCCAAGCCAAGCATTTGCGGCCCTGAATAATGCAGCGCTTAGCCCTGTTCTCGAAGCCAATGCCCCCATCAGAATAAACAAAGGAACTACAGATAAATCATAAATTGAGAATTGCCCGTAGGCTAAGGTTTTGAGCTGATTAAAAACTGGACTAATGCCATTTACGCTCATAATTCCAAGACCGCCTACCAAAATCATTGCATAGGCAACGGGCATTCTTAGCATAATCAGAAGGATTAGAAACCCAAGAGAGCTTATACCTAATAGAACAGAATCAATCATGATCTGTGTCCAGAATCGTTAGAAGTAACACTGCTTCTATCAGAAGATAATTCCAGAATAATTGTCATAATACTTGCCATCGCTAAAAGGCATAGCGAAATCAGAATTGGTATAAAAGCCGTCCAAACAGGAATTTGTAGAATGGCGGTGGTATAGTCATATTTTTTTTGATCAAGCATGCCATCAGTCATGCGCCATAAAAGTAAAATTGAAAATAATAAGGCAATAACTGCACCGCCAATTCGAAGTAGTAGAATCATTTTGTTATTTGCCCAAAACGTGAATATATCAGCAGTCACATTATGCTTGTGTAGCTGGCAGTAGGGCAGAAAACAAAAAACAGCAACAGCCACCCCAATTTGTGTTAGCTCGAAATCGCCTGGTACATGGATTAGCACAATACCGCCTATGATAGAGCCTATATTTAGGCTCACCACGGATAACAAAATCAAGCCACCAACAAGTGCCCAGACACTGATTAGCTTCTCCCCTAATTGAGTTAACAATCGAAAATTGGGCATTATTAGCCTTTATTATAAATCATTCAGATGAGATGTAATTGCTTTGCGTGCTTTGGTGACTAGCGCCTCGCCGTCAATATTTTTAGGTGCTACATTATCAATCCATCTATCAACCACGCTTGATAATATATCTGTGAAGCGCTGTGTCTCTTCTTTGCTAAGGACACTATGCGTATTGCCAGCTTCTATGGCAATTGTAATTCCTTCTGACTCTGCTTGTAGTAGTTTTTGTCCAATTTCAACTCCCCATTCAGGACCAGATGCGTCTCTGAAAGCGTGTCGTATATCTTCTGGAAGGCTGTCCCACTTAGCTTTGTTCATGGATGTTTGGAACATAAGAGAGCCTATACGCTCTTGATTATATCCCTCTATCTGGAACTTTGTTTGATGCTGAAGCTGTAATGCTGGAATAATCTCCCACGGCACAAAAGCACCATCAACGACCCCCTTTTGCAGGGATTGTGGTAGTGCTGGAACTGGCATTGCAACAGGTATGCCACCCAATGCTTCAATACTCCACGCGCCTGTGCGTGAGGGAGTTCTTATTTTTTTTCCTATTAAATCAGATGGCGAGCGGACAGTGCTATCTCGCATATGAATAGCGTTTCCCGCATGCACGCTCAAAAATAGGACTTCTAAACCTGTGTAGTCTGCTTTTAACTCTGTCTCAAAAAGGTCGTATATGGCTAGATTTACTGAAACTGGATCATTGGTAAAAATAGTGGGAAGCTCAAATACTTCTGAGCGCGGAAACATTCCAGGGGTATATCCATTTACCGTCCAGATAATATCCACAACACCATCGCGCGCTTGCTGGACAAGTTCGGGTGGCCTGCCACCAAGTGTCATTGACGGAAAAATTTCAATTGAAACCTGTCCATTACTATTTTGTTCTACCCTATTTACCCATGGCTCTAATATTTGCTTTTGCCAATATGAGTTTGCACCAAGAAAATGATGAAATTTAAAATTATAATCTGCTGCTAGTGCTGATTGGGAGAATAAAAGACAAAAGCAAAGTATAAATAAATTCCCAAAATAGTTGGTCAGAACAAGTGTCGGTTTTGTTGCTATCATTTTCATTTCACTTTCAAATAATTTCCTCTGGTTAATGATTACGTTTGAGGTTTAGATGTTGTGCCATTCAGGTTTTGGTTGGATGCATTCATAGGTAATTTACTATTTCTGGAGCGATTTAGATTAAATAAACGGACACTTTGTTATGTTTATATAGTGATCGATTGGTATGGCAAACAAGAAAGATATCCACATTATGTTAGGTTATTATAGATTTTTAGGAAGCGACCATTTATAAAATTACTTCGTAATGTCAATTCAATTAAATTTACAGGAAGCTGAGAATGGTAACCCCAAATAATACTGTTTCAATGCGGGTCTACCTTACAGGTGTGATTTCTGGATTATTCTTTTTTGCACTGTGCGGTGCGGTGCTGGCCCAGCAAAACAGAGGTGCCATTGTTCAAACATCACCTGTAGAGAAAATGACTTCACCTAATTTTTCTGTAATTGGTGGATCTGTTGTTGCGGGCAATCCTATTGCCATCACCGCTAGCCTATCCGCTAAAATCGAACTTAATAATTTGCGAATTGGGGATTTGGTGAAAGCGGGGGATGTGATTGCCAAACAAAATGCGCTTGATATTATTCATCAGCTTCGAATTCACCGATCAGAGCTTGAAGCTACTCGGAACGAAATAGCGTCTCTCACCGCTAATCTTGAATATGAAGAATCTTTATTATTACTGGTTCAAGAGCAATTAGCATTACTGAAACAACGGGCAGAATTTGCACAAAAGCTGGCTCAGAGTAACGCAATTTCCATTGAAAATGCCGAGAATGCAGAAATTGCTCTAAATGCCGTGCGCCAGCAATTAGTATCACGCAATAAAACACTCAGTGAACTTAATTTCTCAATTAAGCTCCTATCTGGAGCCGAAGAGCGGCTAATGCTTCAGATTGATAAGTTAGAGCAGGATATATCTGATGCTACGCTTAAATCACCTGTTGATGGGCAGATAATATCGCTATTCTCAGATCAATCAGGATTTGCACGCCAAGGTGATATCATAGCCAGCATCCGAACCGAAACGGGGTATGAAGTTGAATTAGATTTACCTGTTAAGTATCTGCCGTTTATGAAATCAGCCAAACAAGTGAGAGCCCGCAGTCAAACAGGTGACAGCTTTATGCTGTCATTGCGGGTAATTCTGCCAGAGGAGAATAGAAGAACCGCATCACGATTAACAAGGTTTAGTTTTAGGGAGGATGTTGTTGATAGCGTTCGCTCTAACGGAGCTCAAATTGATGTTTTAGTGCCAAGCTCCAAACAGCAAGAATTACTGGTAATCTCTCAGGATGCGGTCGTACCTGTAGCCGGCGGACATGTTGTATTTGTATTTGATAGGGGAATTGCTAAACGTCAGGCAGTTCGCCTAGGCAGCGCGCTGGGCGAGCGTATTATCGTTACTGCGGGGCTTCAGGCAGGAGAGCTTGTTATAACCAGAGGTAATGAAGGGTTAGATGATGGCGCGGCTGTTAAGTTGGGCGAAATCCCAAAAAGAGAAGTGCCTAACGCGCAAGATAGCTCAGAGCAGGCAAATACACTGCAGCCAATTCCAACCGAGCTTGCAGATGATGCCAAAACCTGGCTTTTAAAGTGGCAAACATCACGTGGAGAGCAATCTGCAGAATTAGAGATATCAAGCAAGGCAAGTCTATATAATGAGGCGCCTGTATTAGTAACGCGCAAAGATGGCTTGGTTTATTTTGATACAGAACTGGTATTGCCATTTGGCATTGTCACACTCTCTTTTGCACTTGCCCCGACTGATGACACCCTTAATGGAACTGTAATATTAAGTGGATTGCCAAATGGTAGAGAAGTTGAAATGGACGTGACCGGCACAGCTAAATAGGCTGTAGGGAAAGAGTTAAGTTTTATGAACGCTATTATTAAGAACGCAATTGAGCGTCCAGTCGCTGTTATGGCAATGATGATGCTTGTGGTGCTGTTTGGCGTGGTTGCCTTGAGAACAATTCCAATTCAACTATCTCCTGATATTGAAAAACCAATTTACCAAATCAGGGTATCTTGGCCAGGTGCTGCACCAGAGGATGTTGATAGGGAAATCGTAAGCAGGTTAGAAACTGAACTTTCCAGTCTAAGTGGTGTTGAAGAAATTTTGTCTCGCTCCTCAACCAGCTCTGCTAGGGTTACGCTTACTTATTCTTTGTCCACAGATATGGATAAGGCATTAACTATCTTACTATCCAAGCTTGCTGGAATAACAGGCCTTCCAAGCGAGTCATCAGCACCGCAAGTTCAAACCTCTAATTCGGATGATAGTCCAATAGCAAGAATGGCATTGGTCGCATTGCCAGATCAAAATGTGGATTTAGAAAGCCTTGGTAGTTTTGTTGAAACTAAAGTTGTGGATTTGCTGGCAAGAACACCTGGCGTCGCGGAGATTACCTTTAATGGTGGGGGCAAAAAACAGCTTAAGGTTATTATTGACCCAGAGAAATTAGCATCTTACCGATTATCAACAGCTATTGTTCTTGATACATTACGAACAGCAACAACGCTTCAATCAGTAGGCAGAGTGCAACAAGGCAAGCGAGTTTACACAGTTAGAACAGAAGCGATTGCTTATACACCAGAAACAGCATTAAACACGATTTTAAGAGCGGATTTTAACGATGAGGGTCAGATCTCGCCGGTTTTATTATCTGACGTTGCAGAAGTAGAGTTTGCTGTGGAAAAAAGAACAAGTTTTAGGCGCCTAAATGGGCAAGATGCTATTATTATAAATGCATTGCGGGAGCCTGGGGTGAATGTCGTATCTACCATGCAAACGCTCGCAAAATCAGTTGAGGAATTGAACGAGAAAACCTTAAATCCCAAGGGGCTTCAGTTAAATATTATTTATGACGAGACAGCTTATATTCGCTCAGCAATAGAACTTGTGCAACAGAATATCTGGATAGGCGGCATTCTGGCACTGGGAATATTACTTTTATTTCTGCGCTCATTATTTCCAACTTTGGTAATTTTTATTGCTATCCCAATATCCGTGGTTGGCACGTTCGTTGCTATTTCAGGCTTTGGGTTATCGATTAATGTGATATCGCTGGCAGGAATGGCATTTGCGATTGGCATGGTGGTTGATGCATCTATTGTATCTCTTGAAAATATATTCAGATTGCGTCAGCGTGGCCTTGATGCCCCGACTGCCGCTTATCAAGGCGCGCGTCAGGTATGGGCGCCTATTTTAGGTTCTGCTCTTACAACGGTGCTGGTTTTTGTTCCCATAATCCTGCTGGATTTGCCAGTCGGACAGCTATTCCGTGATATTGGTATTGCGATATCTGTATCTGTTCTTATCTCTGTGCTTGTGTCTGTAACTATTATTCCAGCGCTATCCTCAAAGCTGTTAGCAGGCAAGCAGGATAGATTTCAAGCAAGAAGGCCAATCCCGGGACTTGATGAGCTTGCGAGTTTTATCAGCTCGCAGATAGTGAGGTTTGCGCGATATACCATCAAAAATCAGAAAGTTGCTTTAATGACAGTAAGCAGCTTGCTTGCATCAAGTATCGCTTTGATTTTTTTGATGATGCCAAAATTAGACTATCTGCCTGATGGTAACGCAAATTTTATGCTTGGCAGAATATTTGTACCGCCTGGCTATTCGATTGAGGAGACTAAAAAAATAGCGGATAAAATGGAAGAGTCTGCGCGGCCACTTTGGGAAAAATCAGACAAGATGGGGAATGGTCCTGGCATTGAACGTTTTTTCTTTGTCGCCTTTGATGGCGGCGGATTTGCTGGTGCAACAGCAACAAACCCTGCCCGTGTAAGCGAGCTTCGAGCTGTGTTAATGAGGCCTGTTTTTTCTGAACCAGGCGCGCGCGCATTCGTATTTCAAGCCTCGCTTTTTGGAAGATCTGTCGGAGGCTCCCGTTCGATAAATGTAGATTTAACAGGGCCTTCACTAGCCAGTCTGGTTTCAGTGGCAAGACAGCTAACCCAAATTCTTGATACCGCATTTCCGATTAGTGATGGAAATCAGGTACGAATTATTCCAAGCCTTGATTCAGGAGCGCCTCAGATACGTATATCCCCAGATTCCCAGAAGCTGGCAAAAATTGGCATCACTGCTCGTGAGTTTAGCTCACTGGTGGATATTCTAAATGACGGTATCGGCATAGCAGATGTTCCTATTAATGGAGAATTAGTAGAGTTAATACTAACAGGGAATGATGCGGGTGAAATGGGAATGGATGATTTGTCTGCCTTGCCTGTTATCAACAGACAGGGCCTGATGGTTCGCCTAGATCAAGTGGCTGATGTGGAGATGATTAGTGCGCCTCAGACAATACGCCGTTTAAATGGCAATCAGTCTCTTACGATACAGGTTCGCCCTCAAGAAGCCATCGCCCTTGAAACAGCGATAAGCATTATTGATGCAAATATATTGCCGCAATTGACAGAAATCGCGCAAGATAATGAAGTTTCTATATCTGTGAGCGGTGCTGCAAGTGCGCTTGAGGAAACATGGCAGGCAATGCAGGCAAATGTGATAACAGCCCTTGGTGTTATATTTCTTCTGATGGTGATACTACTTAGATCCTTTATCCTGCCTATCATTATCATATTAGCTGTTCCAATAGCGGCGGCTGGTGGAATATTAGGCTTGCATATTATTAATCTATTTTTGCCCCAACCTCTTGATATGTTGACCATGCTTGGTTTTGTAATCCTAACAGGAATAGTGGTGAATAATGCTATTTTAATGGTTGAGCAAACTTGCCTTCAAATTCGAGAAGAAGGTATGAGTGTGGATGATAGTATTATTGAAGCGACACGAAACCGAATAAGACCTATTTTTATGTCTACCCTTACCTCTCTTTTTGGATTAGTACCTCTGGTTATTTTTCCAGGGGCAGGCTCTGAGCTATATCGTGGCATTGGAACTGTTGTTTTTGGCGGGTTGGCGTTATCCACCGTTGCAACCTTATTTATTGTACCGGGGCTATTATCCCTTTCCCGTAAACAGGTGCTTGCCTCAAGTCAGAAGACTAAAATAAAAGACGCGTTTTAAACATCCTAGATGCTATGAATTAATATATGGGATGAGTTGAGCAATTAATAGGCGCTTTAAAGAAGATTTTCTAGCATTAGCTGGGATAAATCAATATAGCTCTGAAATCATTTACGTTGGTTAATGTAGGCCCTGTTATAATTTGATTAGCTATTATTTCAAAAAAACTATGAGCGTCATTTTGAGTTAAAGATTCTTGAGGGGATACACCTGCTTTTTCGGCATCATCTAACGTATTGGGGGTGATAAAAGCACCTGCGATTTCGGCTGCCCCATCAACACCGTCCGTATCACCTGCCAGCCCAAAAATACCTGCCTGCTTATTTAAGGAAATAGCAAGAGCAAGACAAAACTCAGCATTTGGGCCGCCAACGCCATTTCCATTTTTAGTAACCGTCAACTCCCCCCCAGAAAGCAATAAGACAGGATTATCTATATCTGATAATTGTTTTTGGATATGAATTGACTGCTCTGCGTGATGATGGGCAACATCTCTTGCTTCTCCTTGCAATGCATCGCCAAGATTTATGACGTCAAATCCATAATCTCTGACCGCCATTTTTTCTACGGCCTGCAGGGATTGAGAAGGGGCAGCAAAAATCACATTCTGTGTTTTACTAAGTTGGATATCTTGAGGCACTAATACCCCTGATTGAGTGTTTAGTTGCTTAATTACAGTAGCAGGGACTGAAATATTATAATCATTTATGATTTGAAGTGCTTGCTGGCATGTTGAGGTATCGCCTACTGTAGGCCCAGAGCCAATAAACTGGATATCATCTCCTGGTACATCTGATAAAATCAAGCTTACCATTTTTGCAGGATAAGCAGCTGCCGCTAATTGACCGCCCTTTATAGCGCTTAGATGTTTTCGAACGATATTAATTTGGGCGATAGGTGCTCCGCTTGCCAAAAGGCTCTCATTTATATGCTGTTTTTCAGCCAATGTCAGCGTGCCTGATGGTGCGCATAACAGGGCAGATG
>Ga0255763_1004992_pt1 | contig 10857 bp, 6 predicted proteins | sample 041ome_2_FD_179963 | JGI IMG/M metagenome (GOLD analysis project Ga0255763, IMG submission 179963) | Coastal salt marsh microbial communities from the Groves Creek Marsh, Skidaway Island, Georgia - 041406US metaG (version 2) | ecosystem: Environmental > Aquatic > Marine > Intertidal zone > Salt...
GAAGAAGTGAGTGCGTGGGATATAATAAATGCGGCGAATTATCCATCAGCAGCACGAAAAGCCAAAAAGAAAGAAAAAGGAGGAGAAAAAAGAAGGAAGGAAAAAGAAGGAAAAAAAAAGAAGGAAAAAAAAAGGTTCTCGATGAAAGAAGTCACACAAAGAAGAAGAGAAGAGTTTTGAATCACCATTTTCTCGTCGGAAAGTTTGTCTGCAGACGCGCGTTTGTTTATTAGTAACCTCAACACGCAGGACAGCACACAAACAGAGAGATAAATATACACGCAACAACACGTATTAAACATAAAATGAGCGAAAACGATGGAGGAAACAACCCCGAGGATTCGGACTCGGGTGACGAGTATTCGGATTCGGATTTACACGCCGGTGGGGTCTCGGACACGGAGAACGACCAAGCGGTCATCGCGCAAGCGATGTCGGCCGAGGCGACTTTATCCGTGGACGTTGGGTCTTCGCTCACCCACCACGATTGGGCGGACATCGATAACAGCGATTTAGTCGCCAAAGTGAGAGGTTCGGCTGGGTTTCGAATCATGAGAGAGATTCAACCGTGGGACGGGGCGGCGTCTTCATCCGCCGCAGCAACGTTGTTGGATAACAAGGTGTTTGAGTATTTTTACGTGCAAAGGAAAGACTCGGACATGTTTAAGAAATTGGTCAAGGAGTGCTTCCCGAAAGAGTACGAACAAGCCTCCTCGGATAAAGAGGAGAAGAAGAGATTGCAGTCCATGTGGGCGCAACAAATCATGGACGAGTTGAAAGGGATGAGAGAGTACGCGAAACATACCATTCGATGGTTGACGGCGATAAATAACGCGCAAGCGGGAGATTTGTTGTTTTTGAAGAGGGAGGCGTTGATGAATGGAGAACACTCGATTCAGTGGAAAGCGGCGGCTATCGTCTGGGAGAGCGTATCGAATAGGATTAAAGATCAAACGTTTGCGGCGATGCACGCGTGGACGAATAAAACTGGAGCGCAATCCGGAGGGGTGCCGAGAATGTATAAACATCAGCACGAACTTTTGGAGGTTTTGGATAAGCATTACACGGTTACTGAACAGGCTGTGGAGAGTGGAGGGAAAATGCCGTTACCGTTGCACGTGATTTTAAGCACACCGACTGGGTCTGGTAAGACGTTTACCGCGGTTCTGACGTATTTGCGTCTGATCAAGCAAAAGCATAAAGACGTCATCTTGTTGTATTCCGTGCCGACGAAGCAGGTTTTGAAGAGAGTTGGCCAGGAGTGCGAAGCGCACGCCGTGCCGTATTGGACGGCGGCCAGAGATAATACCGGTGATGGGACGATGACGCAAGTCAGAAGACCGTATTCTATCCGAGATAAGGCGAGGAATAAAAAAGCTGTGAGAGCGGCGAGGGCCATCGGAGAGAAAGTTTCAGCCGGTAGCGGCACGGTGGAACAACAGCTAGAATATGCCGCGGATATTGGTTTCAAGTTAAAAGATCATGGCGCGGGGAAGCCAGATATTATAATTGCAGATTTGAATACGACGGCGAGAATATTAGAAGCGGCGAAGAAACAGCCGGAATCGAGTTTTTATAACCAATCGAAAATTTTGCTCTACTTTGATGAACCGAATATGGGAATTCATTTAGACCCAAAGGTTTTAGGCGTCGTTTCAAACATTCAAGCGAATATGCCGCACGCGGCTGTGCTAGCTTCTGCAACGCTGGGCACGTGGGATACGTTAGAAGATTGGTGGAAAGGCCCGACGGAGGCGAGGAGAGACACCATTGAAATGGCACCGTACGAGTTACCGATGTCGAAACTCGCGGTGTTTAACCAAGCGACGAATGAAATTTCCACGATTTCTCCGTTTGGGATGTTCAAAAACTATGGTGAATTCCAAAGAGCTATGAATGATATTCGCGTTCCGACTTTGTTGTTGAGGCACATGTCCGCCAAGCAAGGCAACGAGTTATTAGGCATTGATGGTCCGGAAGCGGCATGGGAGAAAGTCTACGGGGACGTCAAATCGTTACGATTGGCCATCGAACCAAAGATGAAAACCATTCCGCAGCCTGATTTCGAAAAGTATAAAGTTCGCTGGGCTACTGGAGAAGGTGCGCCGAAGAAAGTTGCCGGCATTCGAGATGCTTTGAGTAAGGAAGGTGTGACTATGGTTGGTTGCATCAACCCGAGGAAAACGGCGTTGGAACTCGCCGGTTTCGAAAACAAAGAAGACTGGCAAGCCGCCGTGCATAAATTGAACTCTAAATTGAAAGAAGCCGAGAGAATGTTAAAAGAAAACGCTAAGGCTGAAAAACGAGCCGCGAAGAAGAAAGGCGACGCCGACGATGAAAACCCAGCCGATGCCGGGGACGACGTTCAAGTCGGATTGGTCACCTTGAGACCGATGTTGAAAATCTCTTTAGCAGAGGCGTTGGAGTCGGACATCGACACTTTGGTCATGTTGTCCCGAGGCGTCGCGTACGCAAGTGGTAAAGGCACGGAGACTATGGTAAAGCGATTGTATAATCAAGCGTTGTTGACGGTACCGGATTCTTTGAAGGGAAGGTCGCCGCCGTTGAACGTGCTTGTTGTCGATTACTCGTCTATTTACGGTACCGATTGTCCCGCCGTGGACACGTTACTCTTGCAAGAAGAGCTCGGAAGATTACTTGCCTGGGAAGATTTGCAACAGTTTATCGGTCGTCTCCGTCGCGACGGTTTGTGTATCTTCTTCTCCTTGGGGACTTTGCGAAAAGCCGTGTTGGGTTCGCACGTCGAAGCCGAAGAAATTCAGAAAACAATCAACTTTCAGAAAGCGGTCGAAGAGACAACGTTGAAACTCGTAGAATCGAAGAAGTACGACAGTGCATCGGTAAAAGGAGCTTTGGAACCATTAGCCGAACAGTTTGGTAGGCGTACGGGAGAAGCTGGCGCTTTTGCCGTAATTGCTCTCGCGTGCCTTTCGTTGAAGCCACAAGACATGCCAGATTCCGATAAAGAACTCTCCGCGCAAATGGTCAAAAACGTCGAGAAATTTAGTGAAGCTTTAGAAAAAATTATCGGGAAGAAACAAGACCAAATCAGTTTGGTTTCCATTCTCGAGTCTCTCGCGTGCTCGCAAGCCCCGTTTGAAGGTCGAACAGGGGGTGCCAGAGTTTTGGGATGCGCAGCATCGTTTCTTAAAGGGATATACGACGCCGACTTGCTCTCTGAAGATGGTATTTTCGCGTGGGCGAATCAGCGGGCGAAAGATATTAAGAACGATCCGGACGCCGATCAAAGGTTCTTTATGAAAGTGAAACCATTTGTGCAGTGGTTGCAAGAAGCCTCGGAAGACGAGGAGTCGGACGAGGAGTAGATAAGAGCACAGAGTAAAAGGAGAGTAAAAATATTTAAATTCAACCAGTAATAATCAATAATCAATACTTATTATGAATCAACAACGCGCGTTCAGCCTAAATCTATTTTGCTCTACTATTTCTACAGCGCAATCGGGGAAGGTCCACGATGCGTCACACGAACACTTAAACCAATCGCATGTTCTTGTTGTCGTTGTTCTTTTTGTTCTTTTTCTATGCCATCCATCCAACGCTTCAGAGCTTCTTTGACGAGCGCGTCTTCAATTAGACTTTCAGGATAGGTGAACCCATACATCACCTCGTCCTTGTCGTTTATGCATTCGACTTTCACCAGCGAACACAAAGAAAGCTTTCGTGCGGTGACGTTGGCGATCTGCTCTTTTTCCTCCTCGCTTTCGTATTTCTTATTCGATCCGTAATAATACAAAATAGGATACCCGAGCATCCATCCGACGAACGTTTGTGGAGGTATGGCGCCTTCGCCGAGATCGCTCTCGTCGATATTCACACCTGAGTTCGAGGATATTTTCGCACGACAAGCGGTCATAACCGTAATCTCTAAAGGTGTCATTTTTCGAGCGCGCGCGTTTTCTTGGTCTAAATCCACTAAAATTGGCATATCGTGAGACAACAACTCCTCATCTTCCCCTAATGTAACGAACACAACCGTGTCGAGAATACTACAAACTTTCAAAAGCACTCCTTCTTCTTCCTCTCCTCCTCTTCCGCGCGACAAAGGTATTAAAACGTCTTCATTTATCTCTTTGGATATCAATTCTATGTCTTCTTTCGTCATCAATGGTGCGTAATCGAGCATAAACGCCGGGCGAACACCCCTAATTACAGATACGAAATCTCGCGAGAGTTCTCGCTTCGCTTTGGAACCAAACTTTTTCTTCTGTATTTTTGATTCATCTGTGAGACAGTCGAGGAGACTCTCAACTCTCGAGAGAAGCCAAAGATCGTCTGCAAATGCGCCCGGATGCATCTCTTCTTCTTCTTCTTCTTGTTGTTATTATTTTATCGTTATCATTATTCACCTATTCTGGTGGCGTTTGAGGAAAGAATTTTTTCTGGCGAAACACACACATTTGGCTCAAAATCTACTCATTTTATTACATAAATATTCAACTACTCTGGGCGATGTATAAAAAAATATCATTCTTACTTTTACTAACCGTGCGCGTGACTCCCACTCCCGTGTCTGCTCGAGCTTCTGTCTCTGGCATACGCCCAGTGTCGAGGCGGTCGACATCCACCGAAGGACTTGGAACACGCCGGACACGATTTCTTCCTCTCCGCGTACGTCTGTTTCGTCAACTCTCTCTTCAAATCTTTACCTTTCATCTGTAAAGAAGTCGCTCGAAAGTTTGATAAATCTACGCTCGGCATTCCAGCTTCGCTTTTACACTCTTGGCATTTACTCTTGGACTCATGACACTCCACCACGCACGGCTCGGCAAATTTTACGAGTTTCTCCTCGGCGAGTTTCTTCACGACGAACCACTCGGCGCCGTCTCGCTCGCCGTTGGCGGGTTCATCGCACGCGTCGTAGTAGTGATACAAGGCACCGTGTTCGCTTGAAACTTGAAAACCAAATAAGTTCACCTCGTGACATCTAGATAACGCTATTATGATTCCGTATAAACCGCTCGTCGGCATGAAATTCAAAGAGTGCGCCATGTGTTCGACGAACCCTTGATCGAACGCAGCCATTTTAATGGACTTGTCGCCTTTCTTCGTTTTAATAAACGCAGCTAAAGACGCGTGAGATCGCATGTGTACCAACAACAACTCTTTCCCTTCTCTGAACGCCCAATTTTGGGTATTTGTAATCCTATGCGTTGTCTTTGATCCGGCGTGCGCTTCCAATCCACCTTTCGTCGGCGCCGAGTTGAAGCGAAATACTGCGTCGTGTTCATCGATAAACTTCCCGTTTTCGTAATTCAACAATATCCCGGACGATCCGACCACGGCGCATTTATTGTACACCTCCCCAACCGCATCGTTTTGCGGCATAATCGAAAGCAACTCTTGGTCTACTGGGCCTAACACTCGATGTCCTTTGTCCGCGTCCTTCTCCTTCCCGGGTAAAGTCACCTCGATGTTCTTCCTCTTCCCGGTGATTTTCTTGCTCATCGTAATCGACCCAGCAAAACCTAATCCTCTCTCAACTTTAGCTTTGATGTGTTTCCCTTTTAAAGGGTAAGCCCTCTCGCAATGGTCGCCTTGCCAAAGTTTCGCGCACAAACAGGTTCGCGTGGCTTTTTGACAGACGCCTTTCGGGTGATGACAAGCCGTCGCATCGTCCGGGTCGCACGAGGCTGAGGCAGAGGAGGAAAATCCACTATTCATGCTATTCTTGCTGCTGCTATCATCTATGCTCACGACAATATCGTCGTTCGTGTGTCTATGCGTCGGCTCGTCTCCTTCCTCTGAAGTCTCTCCTTCTTCGCTACTTCTGCTACCCAACTCGTCGTTTGCATCATCAACATCCACATCTTCTTCTTCTTCTTCGTGATTTCCCGTCGTCGTCGCCCAAGTGGAAGCAGAGGATGAAGAGGAGAACCAAGAGGAGGAAGATGCGCTCGAGGAAGAAGAACTCCGACTCGCCGCTAAGTTTGGAAGTTGTTGTTGCACGCGATGATGATGATGATGATTAGGAGATACGCCTTGTGGAGGCGAATCGCCCAAAATCATAAACAAAACGTATCCGATACACACGGACAGAACGACGGCGACGAGTAATCTCCTTTTCGGTCTCGATTGAGGAATTTTCGGTATCATCGATGAGGATGACGACGACGAGAGAGACGGTGCCATGACTTGAGAGAGAGGGAAAACGAGAGGGAGACGGAGAGAGAGAGAGAGAGGAGTTTGTTGTTTACCTCTTTCTCCCTCGAGAAGTCTGACGTTTTTTTTTGAAGCGAACATATTTAGGTTTCAGGAGCAACGTTTACGAGACCGTTTTTGTGGATGGTTTCATTCAACGTGTGATTAAATTACAACAACAAAAATGTATGCGGACGTACTACTAAACACGTCCTCTCTCTCTCTCTCTCTCTCTCTCTCTCTCTCTATTTATTATTATATTTCCTCCTCCTCGTCGTCGTCATCTAATTCTGCTTTTAAAACGACGCAACTTCTATCCAAAATGGTAAATCTGTTCGCTCGTAATTGCGGACGAACCATAGCTTCCGCGGTGAACCTGTCTTCGTCGGAGATGTCCTCGGCGCTGACGAAATCAAACGGCGTTTCCAGAGAGGTGTCTAGAACACATCTCCAGTGCAATCCGGCTGGTAACTCGGGTAAAGTGACCAAAATACTCTCAAAGTTGGCGTTGAATGCGACGTAGAACTTTTCCGGGTCTTCAGGAGTGTTGGCGGAGATGGTGTATGCTATAAATCGACTCGTTTCTTCCCAATCTGGTTCGTGCGGTTTGACGCCGTGCCATTGACAGTTGGCGTCGGTCGGGAAGTCCGGTAAGCGGAAGGCGCCGTGTTGAGCGCGAAATTCAGCCATTTCCGAGCAAAATCGTTTCAAACCATCGCCAGAGAGTGGGTCTAACGCTTGGTCCCAGTCGATGTAGTTTAAGTAGTTGTCGTGGCAGTACGTGTTGTTGTTGCCGTTTTTGGTGTGACCGTATTCGTCGCCCATGGTGATCATCGGAACGCCTTGAGAGAGAAACAACGCGCAGAAAAAGTTGCGCATTTGTCGTTCGCGTAAAGCGACGATGTTTTTGTCCGTAGTCGGGCCGTCAGCCTCCGGGCCACTGCCGCAGTTCCATGAAATGTTGTGATTTTCGCCGTCGTTGTTGTCTTCGCCGTTGAAAAAATTGTTCTTTTCGTTGTAGGAAACCAAGTCGCGCAAGGTGAATCCGTCGTGGCAGGTGACAAAGTTGATCGAGCTTTTCGGTTTCCGTCCAGAGGCGTGATAAATGTCCGGGGACCCGCACAAGCGAGAGGCCATGGCACCGACGAATCCGTCGGACCCTTTGATGAAGTTTCTGACGTCGTCTCTAAACTTACCGTTCCATTCGGCCCAGACGCCGTAGTGCGGGAACGTGCCGACTTGGTACAACCCGCCGGCATCCCAAGCTTCAGCGATTAACTTGACGTTACGCAAGACTGGGTCGTTGGAAATCGCGCGCAACACGGGTGGATCTTCCAAATTTGTTCCGATTGGAATCTTCTGTAACGGATTCTTAGGAATCGGGTTCCCGTCTTGATCGTAGAGCACCTCCTCTTCGTCGTTATACGGCATCCCGTTCGTCGTAGAATCCGCAGAGTTTACGTTGTTGATGCCACTATTCGGTTGCGCGCTGGCTAACAAACTCAACTCTTCGGCCGTCGGACCTTCCTCGCCTTTATAATGCGACGCCTCTCTCGTCAAAATGCTCGCTAAATCGAACCGAAACCCGTCGACGTGGTATTCCTCCACGAAATGTTTCAACGAATCGACGATTAAATCTGCCACCATCGGGTGATTACAGTTCAAAGTGTTCCCGCATCCGGAATAGTTGTAGAACTCTCCAGTCGGAGCAGTCACGTAATAACTTCTGTTGTCTACGCCTCTGAAAGAAAGCGTCAATCCTTTTTCGTTCCCTTCCGCGGTGTGATTAAACACGACGTCCAAAATCACCTCCATATCGTTCCTGTGACACTCTCGAACTAACTTTTTAAACTCGTCGTTACTCTTTCGTCCGCAATCGGCTTCGCCAACTTTGGCGTATTTCGTCATTGGCGTGAAAAAGTTCACGGTGGAATACCCCCAAAAATTTCTCCTCAACTCGCCAGTTTCCGGGTTTCGTGTATTTTCGTCGGAATATTCCAACTCGTTAAACTCGTGAATCGGGAGTAACTCTAAGCAATTCACGCCGATTGATTTCAAATACGGAAGTTTGCCGATCATATCCTCGTACGTTTGTCCAATACCTCTCACGTGACCTTCGTAGATGGTTAAATCGGCGAGTTCGTACTCCGGCGACTCCACGCCTTCCCAATCGAACGCCTCATTCTCGGAACCTCTATTATACAAAGCTGGAACCCCGCTCGCGTATTGCGGCCAGTTCTTTTCCAAATCGTTTTCTGCTCGTTGATTCGTTTCCCCGTACCCTTCGCGGTTGCAACACACGTGCTTGGCGTACGGATCCAACACAATTTTGTTAAAATCAAACGCGTGCCCTGGTAACTTGGGACCATTTACTCGATAGCCGTACAAACACTTCTCGGACAAATTCGGCACTTCGACGTGCCAAATCACCGCGTCGTCCTTCGCTCTTTCCGTTCTAAAGCCACTTGTTGGGTCTAAATCAATCTCCGCCGTTATCTTTCCACTCTTAAAATCTTCCTCGGAATACAACACCAACGTCACATTTGTCGCGTTCTGCGTCCGAAGCGCAAAGTTCACGCTCTCGTTTTCCAACCTCGTCGCGCCCAACGGCGACGGTTCTCCGCAGGTCGGTTCGCCTCGGTTTAACGGCGTCTCCGCTATCGGTCGAAGTATATTTGTCGTCGATTTCGCTTTCTTAGAAGGAGGAGGAGATGAAGGCGTTTTCGTTTTTGATACCGTCGAAACTACTGCAGTTGTTTTCGAACTCTTCTTCATCTTTGGCGCAGGAGGAGGAGAAGGTGAAGGAGGAGGAGTAACAGGAGGAGGCGCTTTTGTGGCGACTGTCGAGGTTGTTTTCTCGTCTTCTCGAGGCTTTTCCCCACCAATGCCACCTAAACCAACCGCGGCTGGATTGTTCGGATCGCCAAACTTTGTCTTTCTCTTCGGCGGGGGAGGATCTGCGGCGATTCCGTTCATTTCCGCCGCGCGAGGAAAAAGTACTCGACCACCACGGATGCGTCTTTTCGTGAGGACGAGATTATGCGCGCTTTTTCTTCTTGGATAATAAAAAGTCGCCGCGAATCGATTATTCTTTAATTGATTCTTTTTCCCTCCTTGTACTCCTCCTCCTCCGCGCATCGTCGTTTGTATTCCCGCGTAACTGCTCGCGGCTGGAAAAACTATCATTCTTTCTTTCTTACTAATGAATGATGATGGAAACCACCGACCTTTTAGAGCAAAGCAAAGCAAAGCAAAGCAAAGCGGTTATGAAAATCTGAGGAATGAGTAACGAGATGATGAGATGAGTTCACGAAAGAGAGAGAAATTATTGATTATTCCGCCTAAAATAAAAGGAGCCAAAAACACCAAGAACACAGCGATAAGAAGAGAGCTCTGTATTATTCACCTAAGAAGAAGAAGATGGAGGAGGAGGAGGAGAACAACTTTGACAATACTACTAATAACGACGCGACAACAACCTTCTTAGAGGAAGAAGACATTCGGTGACGACGGCTATTCTTTATTAGTAGGATTTCATACCATCATCGTCCTGGCCATTCGAATCGCGGCGCGAATGGCGTTGCCGGCGTACGCCACTCTCGTTTCCGCCTGCTCCGCGGTTGCCCCGGGACCGATGATGCCCATCCCTACCGGTTTGCGATATTCCAACTCCAACTGCTTAAAAATCAACGAGCACGTATTTCCCATCTCCTCGCCGTGTAAAGTGGAACCTTTTTCTATGTATCCTAAAACGCACGCCGCGTCGAGCGAGTCGTCCATGAGCATGTTTTCTAATATTAACGGCGCTTCGTACGTGCCCGGAACGAAGACGACTCGAGTGATTTCGGCGTTCATCGCCAACGCCGAGAGGCGCGCGTCTTCGAGCATGCGGTTCATGAGTTGGTCGTGAAACTCGCCGATGACGATTCCAAGCTTCACCTTTGTCTCTTCGTTTACATCGCCGACGTGTGAAATCTCACAATTCGTCCACTTCGACTTCTCTGCGTCGGTTTCGTGCGCGAACGTTACTTTCCCTCCCGGACTGTGAAACTGATACGTTTCCTGTATCTTCGCCGGTTGTTCTTGTTGTTGTTCTGATGATGATGATGATGATGATAAACGAAATCCTCTCTTGAAATTGTTGTTGCCCTTTTTCGATGATGATGATGATGATGATGGTCTGTTGATACTATTGTTCGTAGTAGCACGAGTAGACGAAGATGGTAAGCTGGTGACTGATGATGAGTGTATGAAAAAAGGTAAAGAGTTGAGCATATTGACAAAGTGGAAGTGTTGGTGTAATAATGGGCTTTGTTTTTTGTGTGGGATGACGACGAGGTACATTTTGAGAAGAAGAAAAGATATGCGATTATTATGCTGTCTCTCTCTGTGTGTGTGTGTGTTTTATTCTTTCAATTCATCAATGATTCTTCAGATTTTATAAAGGCATCTCCAGCGAAAGTAAACACGCGGGAGTCACTTATGAATGGCTCATCACCGCTCAACGGCGACGTTTTTGCATCGATAGGAACGCAAGGTGTGTTTTACCGCGTTTTTTTGACTTCTTAGAACTTCGCGACGTCCTCGTCGCGCGCGGACGTCGAAAAACGAAATCACACACATGTGATTTCAAATTCAATTATCTTCAAATTCAAAAGATAGGCGTGTCTTCGCTTT
>Ga0255763_1004996_pt1 | contig 10850 bp, 8 predicted proteins | sample 041ome_2_FD_179963 | JGI IMG/M metagenome (GOLD analysis project Ga0255763, IMG submission 179963) | Coastal salt marsh microbial communities from the Groves Creek Marsh, Skidaway Island, Georgia - 041406US metaG (version 2) | ecosystem: Environmental > Aquatic > Marine > Intertidal zone > Salt...
GTGCGTTTTATGCGCGTGTATAAAACGTAAAGCGCGTGTGTTGAGTGCGAAGAAGAAGATCGCGCGAAACCACCGGGAGGGAACGCTCGCGTCTGTTTTTCTGTTGTTGTTGTCGTGTGCGTGCGTTACACCAATTGACGCAACCGCGGCGGAATGAATTTGAAACAATTTAATTTTTATTCCACGAGACGAGTGAATTGTCTTTTGGTCGAAAAAAGACAGCCTGGCTTGGGGTCGCAAACGCCTCCAAAAAAGAAGAGACAAAGAGAGAAAAAGAAAAGAGAGAGGCGGATATTTTGTGACACAAGTGCACACGAACAAAAATGTTCCTTCGCCGCGTCGAGACGAATCGTCGTCCAGAAGAAGAAGCGAGACAAAGTTTTACATTTACAGAGAGAGAGAGAAAACTTTTTTATTCTTTTACGACGCAGAAAAGGGGAAAAGGAAGACAAAAGAGAGAGCGCGTGTCCGTTTCCTTTTCTCTTTTTAGAGAGAGAGAGAGGAGAGGGATTCTTTCGTCGTCGTCGTCTCGTTGACGTCGTTTACGTCGTCGTCGCCGGGGCACCACCCATGACGACGACGTCGAGAGAAGTGCTCACTCGGTTGCGACTGATTGTCGTGCCACGGCGGCGGATTTTTCCATCATCAACATCATCAACAGCAACACAAAAGAGTTTAGCTGAAAAAGGAGGCAGAGGTAAAGACGGTGGAGAAGATACGTCGACGTCGTTATCATCATCATCATCAACAGCAACGACACAAAAGAGCGACGAAAATATTTTCTTCTTCATACACGCTTCGGCGATTCGAGAACCAAATCCGAGTCGATACGAGCGAGCCGTTCGCGTCGTGCGAGAAAACGAAGAGAAAGATGCATTGAAACGGTTCACGCCGCTGTTCGTGAATAGCTTGAAAGAGAAAGCGTCCGCGTACGCCTCGAGAACCTGGCAAACGTGGGAGAAGAGCGAGAAAGGGTTTGGACGGAAAGTCTATGATATCGCGCAGAAGTTGTTAGAGCGAGTGGATCCGGACGAAGACGTGTTGAAAGCGATACCGTCGAAGGCGCTCGGTGCGACGCTTTCCTCCTGCGAAATCGTGTACCCAAAGTCGTTGATGCACGCGGATGACGTGCGCGTAGCCATACGAGACCTGCTGAAGAGAGGGAAGAAGAAAGCGAGACGAGCGAAGTATTTCAACTTGGCGTGCGCGCCGTTTACGCTCCCGTTGTTTCTTTCACCGGTGTCAAACTTTCCCATTTATTGGTTCTTATATCGAGCGAGAGAGGCTTGGATTGGATGCAAAGGCGCGGAATCTGCGAAAGAGATACTGCAAAGACGGTTAGAACAACCAGAGTTGATTGGCGAGGACGATAGAGAGATTCAAAAGTTAACGGAGTTTGAGTGTACGCGTTCTAGCGATAACGAAGATGATGGTAATAAAAGTACCGAAGCGTGTTGTCGAATCGCGGCGCACGACGAATCGAACTGCGCCGTGACGTTTGCGCCGTGCAATAAACTAGACGAAGTGTTCGGTTCTTTCTCTTCATCCTTTGCGAGCGACGAAAAAAAACTGAACTTTTGGCGTCGGCTGACGGCTGTTCAGTTAGACTCGACGGAAATCGAAGATAATTATGAGATGAACTTTGTGCGCGCTTTAGGAGAGATTGAAAAACTCACCGGAGCGAATGACATGGTTTCGTTACATAAAAGATACGAAAGGTTCCGAGCTTTGAACGCGAAATAAACTCAGATGTAGAAGTCACCGATGCGCGGCGGGACGTGTATTTTATTTATATAGAAGTAGCAGATAGATCGAAAGAGCGTAAGCGTGTAAAATTAGATGCAACCGATACAGTAGCAAATCTTTATCGTGTAACAACAAAACTAAATCTTGTTAATATTTTCTAAGCGGCAGTTCGCGCTTCTCCGTCATCTCATTTTTGCGACAAAAGAAACGATCGAAAAGACTCTTTCGGTCCTCAACTTCTCGGTCTCCCTTTTTTATTGGGAAACAAAAAACATCTCGCGATATCACTCTCCAATCACGCAAACGTACCAAACCCCCATTTACTTATTTCTAAAAACGAGTCATCGTCGTTTACTTGTTTTCGTAAACGTACGTCAAGCCGCACTTACCGCAGTAGTGTCTGTCAAAGTGGTTCGCCATGAACACGCCCGCGCCGCACTCCGGCGCCGGGCACTCCTTCCGTAACCTCGTCACTTTACCGGCGTCGTCAACCTTGTACAACTTCAAAAACCCCAACTTGTTCTTCTTGTGCACGTGCTTGATCTTCTTTGGTTTCGTGTACGTCTTCTTCTTTCTCTTCTTACCGCCGCCTCGCAAACGCAACACCAAGTGCAAGGTTGATTCTTTTTGGATGTTGTAATCCGCGAGAGTTCTCCCGTCTTCTAACTGTTTACCGGCGAAAATCAATCGCTGCTGGTCCGGCGGAATGCCCTCCTTGTCTTGGATTTTCGCTTTCACGTTGTCGATCGTGTCCGAGGACTCGACTTCGAGCGTGATGGTTTTCCCAGTCAAAGTTTTACTGTTTAGTGAGAGGAAAGAGAGAAACACCAACACCAGGTCAGAACACAGATACAATAAACATCAACACGCGCGCGCTTTGAAAATAAAACGAAAAACAGCGGGCGAAACGAAAACGCCGTTCTTCCTCTTTCAAGAGCGCGTTGTTCAAGCCGATTCATCGGCGCGAAAACGAGACGAGAGAAACTTCTCATTATCATCATCATCATCATCACCATCAAAAGCCCCAAAAAAGGGAGAGAGGATTTACGCGCAGAAAGAAGACAAACGTCCCGAACGCAAAACAACACCGAGACGCGACGTTTGAAACGTAAAAAAAACGACACATAAACGTACACGAAGATTTGCATGATGGAGAAATGCGATTAATATCTAATAAAACGTAATCTTCTCGTCGTCCGCTCGTGCACGTGAGGGAGAGTCTTCGAATGAATTTGTTTTTTGTGAGGAGGAAGGAGGGAGGAGAGAGAGCGAGAGAAAAACTCTAAACCCTACGTTTAGGGTTTCATGAAAGAAGAAGAGAAGATTTTCAAAAACCTTCCTTTCTTTCTTTCAGGAGTCCTCAGAAGGAAAAGAAGAGAGCACTTGACCTCCCCCTTTCTCGCGCTTTCGCGCGGAGGAGGAGAGAAGTTTCAAACAGCATTCAGAGACTGATGACGACCCCGTTTGAATTGACGACGATTGAGACGATGAAGATGACGACGACGAAATCGCAAAGCGCTTTGTCTTCTTCTACTTTTAAAATGGCAAAAGGACATTTTCGAATTGGAAAAAAAAGAGTGCGAAGAAGAAATGCCAGAGGAGTTTTCCGGGCTTCTGCGTCGGTGGATTTTGGATTCGAGCTCGCGCGGGACATGGGCGTAGGAGCGGCGTGTTATTGGATCTCCGACGAGCTCGCGCAACGGGTGAGCGAGACGAAGGCGGAAGAAGAAGGCGAGGAAACGTACACGAGAGACGACCGGAGACGAGGACGGTACGTGACCTTTGGAAGTTTCGATGGTTTGACGTCGTACTTATGGTACACCTTGGTGGATAAGGTGATACCGAGTCCGAGCGGATCGAGTTTTTCCGCCGACGCGGTTTCCATCTCCGCGTTGACGGCATCGACGACGTACGACGACGAGTTAACCGGCGACTTGGCCAACGCGGCGTACGCCATGGCTTCTGCGCAAGGCTTCGCTTCGGAGAATATAGAGTTGACCAAATCGAATGTAATCGAGTGGTTTTTTAGCAACCCGGAACACGTGGTGTTGACGAAGAAGGTGGTTTTTGACGCGCTCGTGTATAACCCAGTTTGGGCGTGTGGTTTCATAGTCATCATGGCGTTGTTGCGGAGCGAATCGAAAGAGGAAATCAAAGCCGAACTCAAACGCGATTGGGGAGATTTGTACATCTCCAACATCGTTTTTTGGGTACCACTCAACTTTGTCGTCTACGGCGTCATTCCTCTCGATTACCGCGTCGCCAGCGTGTACGGATTTACCATCTTATACGTCTCTGGTTTGTCCTTGTGGGAGGAAAATAGAAACAAAAAGTTGCAAGCGTTGGCGGCGAAAAACCGCGAAAACGAAAACGAATACGATGGTGCCCAAAACGAGCAGCTGAATTTAGTCGAAAACGAAGTCTTCGATGCCGTGAGAGAGTACATGGATAAGTAGTAAAACGCAGCAAAGAGGAACGACGATTCAGACGACGACGTAGGGAGGAGAAAGTATTAGTATTAATAAAATTAATGATCATCACACAAAGTTGTAAACGAATAATATTTAAAAGTAATATCCGCAGCAAACTAAAAAGATACTCGAAACGAAAATACAAAACAGAACGCGCGTTTGTTTTCATCGTCATGCCACCGCTCACGCGCGCGAAAACAAAGCAAACGATCGCCTCGCTCGCGTCTCGCGCTTTAGCTCTGTTCCGCGCGAAACTCTGTTCCGTTTCGACGCGGAAAAAGAAACGACGAAAGAGGAAGAAAAAGCGAGAAAGAGAGCGGGAGACGCTCGCAGTCGTTTTGGACGCGTTTTCGAGCGAACGAACGTATCGCGCGTTTACGACGCAGGCGGTGAGCGGTAAAATAATAAGCAGAAGGAAATCGGAAAGAGAATACGAAGCGAAGAAAGAAGAGGAAGGGAAATCAGAGAGCGAGGAGGATTTGTTGGACGATTGGGTAAACGTGTTGAAAGAAGAAGAACAAGAACAAGAGGAGGAGGAGGAAGCGTTGGAAGTGGCGGTGGTGCACGTGTTGACGAGCGCGTACGCGAAGATCACGCGACGAGAGGAAGAAGACGATGAGATCGTCACGACAGAGAGAGAATTTTTCGAGGCGTTTAACGAGGCGTTGAAGAGAGGGAGCCAGGAAGACAATGTCGCAAATGAGTCGTTCGAGAAACATTGGAAACGGTTGACGTTTGTTCGCAACGTCTGTAGCGCGACGGCGGCGATGCAGCATCGAGTGACGAGAAAGGCGGCGAAAGTGGTCTATAAAAGTGTCTTCACGTGGTGTTTTCGAGTTTAGAAGTATTCCAAGATGCTTTGTTGCTTGCGTTAATGTACACGGTAGTCTTATATACAACATATTTTTGTGCTCTCGCCGCGCGATCGTCTTCGTCTTCGTCTACGTTTGCTGCTTCTAATCTACTTCTAATTTCCACTACGTATAAAATTATAAAAAGTCACTCTATTTTTGCCAGTTTACGTCTATACGTAAACCGGCGATGTCTTCGCACGCTCGCGCTCCCTTCGCCGATAAACGATTTGAGGATAAACTCAAGCGAGCGATGCTCACGTTCGTGGCTAAGAAATTCGCCAATCGCATCCCTCCTTCGTCTTCGATATCGTTCCTCGCCAAATCTAAAATCGACAGTCTCGTCGCGAGATTTGAAGAGAGATTTTCTGCTAAATCAACCGCTGCACGATCGTCCAACCGGTTGGAATCGAGAGAGATATCCAACAGCGTTGAATTTTCCGAGAGACAATCGGCGAGGTAAAACGCGCCGTCGCTGGTGATATCGTTCCCTCTCGCGTCAAAGTGCGTCACCGTGAAATTCGTCTTTAAGTGTCTCGCTAAAATCTTCAAACCAGCATCTTTGATGCCGTTGTTGGAAAGATTCAAACTTCTGGTACCATCGAGACACTTTGCGAGCGCACACGCACCTTCAAAACCAACCGAATTACACCGAAAATCCAACTCTCTTCGAAACGAGCGCAACGAGCGCATGCCGGAAGATTGCGAACACATGGCCTCGGCGAGCGCCGTCGCTCCTTGTTCGAAAATACCGTTGAAAGAGACGTCTAACTTCTCTGAAACCTCGTCTGGGAACGCTCGAAACATGTTTGCTAATGCCAACGCCCCATTATTTCCAATACTATCGTGCGACACATTCAAAATTTTCAAACCTTCCGGACGCTTCCCGAATTGGTCAATTGCTCTCCGCCTCCTTTTCACCATACCTTCGCACACGGCTCGCACGCCTCTTTCGCCTAAATAGTTTTGCGACAAGTCTAAAACTTTCACGCTTTGCAAGTTCTCGATGGCATTCATCAGAGCCTCGCACGCGTCGATATCTTCCGCCACTTTATTCGCCGATAACTTCAAAACTTCTAAATGCTTCAAAGTATGCGTCACGTGCGCGAACCGCGTGATGAAAGCTTTCCCCAAGTTTGTCCCGACCGCTGAGAACTCTCTCAGCATCGGTAGATTCGCCATCGAGGATGCTAAATCTCTGCCAAACCCAATCGCTTTATCTCTGCACCCGCTCACGTGTAACGCGATTAACCGCCTCGCTCTCGCGCTCGCCATCGGCCTCGAGGACAAGCGAAACAGTTTATCCAACGATACGCAGTTCAAAACGTCTGTTTGTAACCGAACCACGGAACACGCCCAGAGACTCTCCTCGTCTCTTTCGTGCACGTCTCGAATCGCACGATCGATCTCGTCCCAAACTTCGTCTTCGTTCGCGTATTTGGACATGTCCGCGCGAATTTTTACCATCATCTTCGTATTTCCTTTACCGACGGTTTTCTCCTCGTTCGCGTCGTTCACGAGGTTGAGACCACCACCACCACCCGCGTTGTTGTTGTTCCTCCTCCCTTCGGTGAACCCGAAACTCTCATCACCTTTCAGCATCAGTCGCATTTTCGCCATCCCAGTCGCTATTTCCCCGACTCGGCGTTTCGCCTTTCGTTCTTTGTCTTCTTCTTCGTCTTCATCATCCGCGACATCACCGATATCCATCGTCCCATCGTGTCTCTCTCGTTTGAACTTCGACTTTGAGTTGCTCGAGTTCGATAGAATCCTCCCGCCGGACATCGTACGTACCCCGTCCACTGATTCCACGTGCACAATCGTCGCCCCGTTCACGGAGCGCGCGGACAACACGTCCCCGTGCATTATTAGTATTACTATGAATAGTAGTAGTAATAGTATTCGAAAGAGTGCAGAGTTCCCCCTTTTTTGTATCTGCGTTTTAAGGAAAATTCCGCTCTGAAAACGCGCACAAAATTCACTCTTTTCTGCTCCTTTTACACACACATCACACTACTTTTACAGATATACGCGAAGGGACGCGCGACGAAGACACGAACATTCGGAAAATGCAAACGATCGCGAGACGCAGAGGGTACCGGGTGACCCGGTCCCGATCCATGGTACGCGAGAAGCGCGTTTCTGTGTTTACTCTTCTCTCTCTCTTTTTTTCTCTCTCTCTCTAATCATCATCTTCGGGAAAAACGAACCATTGTACCGAACTTTTCTCTTCTCTCAAAGTGTGTTGTTCTTCTTCTTCTTGTTCTCATCGCGCATCGATCGAACCGGCTTTGAAGGCAAAATGCACTTCGTTTCGTTTTTGCGATGAAGAGAACGACGACGATGATTTGGCGGCGGTGCGCGCGAACAAAGCGTCGTGTTTTTCTTCGCGCGCGAATGTTGATATACATTGGTGTCTCTCGATGTGCTTTTTTATGCGTTGTGACTGATTCTCTCTCTCTCTCTCTTCTCTCACAAAAATCTTAAAAGTCGCGCGACGAGGAAGAGGAAGATGCGTGGGATTTTGCCGCGGAAAGAGTAGGCGGAGGCGTTGGAGTAAACTTCCGGAAAGTCGTGCCTCAAGTGCGCACCACGGTGGCGCGAGGAGGAGGAGGAGGAGACGATGCCGCCGGCGCGGAGACGACGACGCAAGGCGGCTCTCCGAACGGCCCGGCGAAGAAGCTCGCCCGAAATATATCGAACAAGTGGAGTTCGTTTCGCGCGCGCACCGCGTCGGGGTTGATTTTAGGTGCCGGCGGGTTGATCGTTTTGTTCCACGGGGCCATGTCGACGATGGTGATGATTTTTGCGGTGCAGACGTTGATGACGAAAGAGCTGTTCGATTTGAGCGAGTCGCAGGAGAAGGCAAAGTTGGAATCCGCCGGGATACGTTTTCGATTACAAAAGTGGTACTTTTATTTTTGTGCGGCGTTTACGTTATACGGGAGGATGGGAAGGCATTTTTACTTGACCTCGTTGGCAGAGAAAGGACACTTTTTCATGGACGAGACGACCACGTTTGCGAAAGTAGTTACCTGGGTGATGTTGCATCACTCGTTCATCAGTTATTCGTTATACATGGGCGGCTTCGTCGCTTTCGTTTTGTTGTTGAGAAAAGGATTATTCAAGTACCAATTCTCGCAGTTCGCGTGGACGCACATTACGATTGCTATAATCTTTTTGCAATCCTCGGCGACTATTTCGAACATATTTGAAGGCATCATATGGTTCTTGTTCCCGTTTCTGTTGGTGGTCGTGAACGACGTGATGGCGTACGTCTGTGGAAAAGCGTTTGGTCGAACGCCGCTCATCGCGCTTTCGCCGAAGAAAACTTGGGAGGGCTTTATTGGCGCCATGTTTTGCACCGTCGTCATGGCACCGATTTTATCCACGTTTCTCGGGAAATTCAAGTTTCTAACGTGTCCACCTATGCGTAAAACGATTTGGAAAACGAGCGAGAAGTTCGGTTTGATCACCAAGTTTGATAAATACTTCTCGCGAGAAGCCGTGTGTCAGTTGAAACACCCGTTCATACCGATGAAGTTTAACATCGACGACGTCCCGATGGTCCCTTTTGGAATGAAAATGTTCTTGAGGCTCATATTGAGGTTCGCGTACAATCGAGACTACTTAGTTCTCACCTGGTTCGACGTCCACGCTGGATTTTTGGCTCTTTTTGCCTCCATAGTCGCACCCTTTGGCGGCTTCTTCGCGTCTGGGTTTAAGCGCGCGTTCAAAATCGACGATTTCGGCCACACCATCCCTGGTCACGGCGGTTTCGTCGACCGAATGGACGTCCAAACCATAATGGCCGCGTTCGTATACTTTTACATTAGAAATTTTGTCGAATTGAGCACAAGTTTAGGCACTGGAAGGTTGTTAGGTAAAATCGAGTTGATGAACGACGAAGATTTAGTTACGGTGTTAACCGGCATTAAACGTTTAGCGGGAGAGAGAGGGTTAGATATCATGGAGTTGCTCATGCACAACGGGGCACCGAACTTGTAGTAATCAATAATAAAGTACACCGCAAATAGATCAATACAAGAGAGAGAGAATAAAAGAGAGTCATCAAAGTCGACGCAAACGTCATCGACGACTTCGCCTCCTAAAACAACTTCCCTCGTTTTCTTCTTCTTCTTTATATTCTTCGGTTTCGATGATGGTACAAAAGCGTGTGTTATATATATAACAAATCACAAAAAACAAAGCTACATCTAACATCCTACTCTCATCACAATCACTCGTCCGCTATGCTCGCCAGGTACATCAAATTCTGTTGCAGACGATTTTGATACCTCGCGCACTCCGCCAGCCTCCCGACGTTTTGGTTCTCCAGAATAGCCAAGATCAGATTTTGATTTTCGTCCAAGTATTTTTGAATCAATTCCGTGGAGATGTCTTTGTGGTCGTGGTTCAAGTCCGGGTGTCCGGTTCGTGGTGGGGGTAACGTTTGTGGGCCGTTTGTCGGCGCGTTGTGATTTTGTTGTTGTTGTTGATTTTGTTGAATGCGTTGTTGTTGGTGCATCTGTTGCGTCGCCAAAGCAGCGGATGGGGGTGCGAACGTTTGGGGAACGTGTTGCGGATGTGATTGATGATGGTGTTGGTGTTGTTGCCGCTGGACGTACGGCCGGACGACTTGCGCTTGGTGAAACTCCTCCTCCTCGGCGGTTAAAGGAGGGCGAACAATCGCCGGTTGCTTCGGTTCCATCGTCGTTGTTGTTGCAGGTGGTGGATGATACTCCTGTTGTTGTTGTTGTTGTTGTTGTTGTTGCTGTTGCTGTTGCTCCATCACGGACTGATGGAAAAAGTGAAGCATTCGGTACACACGTAATACATACATAAAAACAAATTTTGTCTACTTTATACTTTCTATCTACGTTTCGCTAGATATTATTACGTGCTTCAGCATTGCTTTTGTCGCTCGTGTTCTTGGAGAAAAGCATCGTCGGCTCTTTGTATTCCTTCATACTACCGTTACGCCGCGACGGCTTTTCTCGCGTACCTTTACACGGAACCGCGCGAATACATCCTCCTCCGAGCTCCGAGAGCGCATCAAAGCTTCGAGAAAGCAACAAACACTTCTCGGCGACTCTGTATGTGAGAGGCTTGTTTTAATCGCCGATCGATGATGACAAAACGAGACTACTCAGAGAACGGACGCGGAGAGAGAGAGAGAGAGAGAGAAAACAAAACATTTCACATGCGTCTCGTTTGACCGCCTACTCTAGTAACTACATTTTCATCGCTCCGACGCTTTTCTTTTCTCGCGTTCCGCGAGAGCTTTAATCATCGTCAACCCGCCGACGAGAAACGATTTGAATCCGTTTTTCACTTTGTCTTCCTCCGAATCCTCGACCGAATACGTGACCAAAGCGGTCACACAGTGCGCGGGGAAAACGACGTTTACACAAAGCCATCTCGCTTGCGCTTCGTTTTCCTGCGTCACCGCGCCTATTCTGGACCAGTCGCCGGACCATCCGCAATCGAGTAACGCGAGTATCGCGAGCACGACCACACCTTCGAGTAACGCGTACGGAGTGCTCGAGGTGATTGCATGCGCGGTGTTGACGAGTGATGATTCGTCACCGTTATTCGTATCATCCTCTGCACTCGCAACAACAGTCCTCCTCCGCAAACACCTTTTCTTCCCTCCTCCTCGCGAGAAAGACGAAGGCGCGCTGTTAAAGCTGCCGCGACGAATGCTTCTTCTCCTCGTCGTCGTCGCTCTCGTCGTCGTCGTCGACGGTCGAAGAGATACAGAGACGGACATCGAACGACG
>Ga0255763_1004998_pt1 | contig 10847 bp, 10 predicted proteins | sample 041ome_2_FD_179963 | JGI IMG/M metagenome (GOLD analysis project Ga0255763, IMG submission 179963) | Coastal salt marsh microbial communities from the Groves Creek Marsh, Skidaway Island, Georgia - 041406US metaG (version 2) | ecosystem: Environmental > Aquatic > Marine > Intertidal zone > Salt...
ATGGAACACCCGCCATGACATGCACATTTTCAAGGGTAAACCCAGGCGCAACAGAGACAGGGTTGTCAATCAATGTTGCGCGGTCAGGGATCCGCGCCATACGCAAACGCGCCTCGTTCAGTTCGCGGCCCGTTTGGGCATAAAACTCGGCCAAAAGCGCACGGGCATCGGCGCGGACATCAATGTGATCATCAAACGCGGCCGCAATGCAATCGGCGGTGATATCATCATGTGTTGGCCCAATACCACCCGAGGTAAAGACGTGATCATAGGCCTGTGACAAGGCACGCACCGCGGCGATGATCGCATCGCGATGGTCGCTGACGATGCGCACTTCACACAGGGTGATTCCGCGTTCTGTCAACTGTCCCGCCAAATAATGCATATTCGCGTCGCGCGTGCGGCCTGATAAAATTTCATCACCAATCACCAACATTGCCGCTGTGGGGTTTGTCATGTTCTCTGCCCTTTTCAAACTGTCGTTCACGGTATAGGGCAGATTTATGATGTTTCAAACCAAACTTTTACCCGCCACGCTGATCAAGCGGTACAAACGGTTTCTGGCAGATGTAGAATTGCCCGATGGTCGCGTCGTAACGGCACATTGCGCAAACCCCGGATCGATGATGGGGCTGACGGATGCAGGCACGCGGGTCTGGATCGAACCCAATGATGATCCCAAGAAAACGTTGAAATTTGCGTGGCGCTTGTCTGAATACGAGAACGCGACATTCGTCTGTGTGGATACATCTTTGGCAAATCGGATGGTGGCGCAGGCCTTGGCCGATCGCGCCATCCCTGAATTGGGCGCATATGTCACCGTTCAACCCGAGGTGAGATATTCCGACAACAGCCGGATTGATTTTCTATTGACCGATGCCAACGGCGCTCTGACCTATGTCGAGGTGAAATCAGTCACCCTTTCGCGCCAAAAGGAATTGGCCGAATTCCCCGACAGCGTGACCGCAAGGGGGGCAAAGCATCTGGATGATCTGGCAAAAATGGTCGCGCAAGGTCACCGTGCTGTCATGTTATATGTGGTGCAACGTACCGACTGCACCCGATGCACAATTGCCAAAGATATCGATCCAAACTATGCCCGCGCCCTTGATCGGGCACGCGGCACAGGGGTCGAGATCCTCTGTTATCGCGCAAAACTTTGTGAAACTGTTCAAAAATTGGATAAATCCATCATATTTTCGTGACCAAACTCTGGTCATTTTTGAACTGGATTGCTAACACTTACCCCAAAATTAAAGGATATGTGTGGTGAAAAAACTCAACGGTCTGCGCAAAACACGCGATGGCATCGACATTTATGGCCCTGATGCATTTGACGGCATGCATGCCGCAGGGCGTGTCGCCGCACGTATTTTGGATGAGATCGCGGAACATGTTTTTCCCGGCCAAACCACAGCCGAAATTGATCGCATCATCGAAGACAAGATCAACGCGCTTGGCGTGACATCCGCAACAATCGGCTATCGCGGATACAAACACGCCAGCTGTATCAGCGTGAATCATGTTGTCTGCCACGGCATCCCAAGCGATAAGACATTGAAAGACGGTGATATTTTAAACATCGACGTCACCGTGATTGTTGATGGCTGGTTCGGGGACACATCTCGCATGTATGTGGCAGGCAAGCTGTCGCGCAAATCCGAACGTTTGATCGAAGTCACCCATGATGCGCTGTTCAAAGGTATCGAAGCTGTCCGTCCCGGTGCAACATTTGGCGATATTGGTCATGCCATTCAATCTTATGTCGAAGGGCATCGCATGTCTGTGGTGCGCGACTTTTGCGGACATGGTTTGGGACGTGTGTTCCACGCGCCCCCCAATGTTTTGCACTATGGCCGCGCAGGCACCGGCCCCGTGCTAGAAGAAGGCATGATTTTCACCATTGAACCGATGGTGAACCTTGGCCGCCCTGAAACCAAAGTTCTGGCCGATGAATGGACCGCTGTGACCCGCGACAAATCGCTTTCGGCGCAGTTTGAACATTCCATTGGCGTGACTGCGGACGGGTTTGAAATCTTTACCCTTTCGCCCGCAGGCAAATTTCACCCGACCTATGGGTGATCGGCGCGCGTAACAAAATACGCACGGCTGTCGCCATATTTGCGCGTGTCAATGATCTGTAATTCGGGCGGAGGCGTAATATCTTGGCCTTCTTCCCAAATGATCAAGGTATCTGGCGCGATCCATCCCCCCGACAGGGCCAAGGCGATGGCGCGTTCGCCCATTCCCTTTTTGTAAGGCGGATCCAAAAACACCAGATCATAGGGCAAGTCCGGGTTTTTCGGCAATCGCATCGCATCGCATTTCAGGATGTTCGATTGGCTTTGCGCACCACAAATCGCGATATTTTGTCGGATCAAATCCAGAGATTTCCGCCCCGTATCCACAAAAGTCACATGCGCCGCGCCGCGCGACAGGGCTTCAAGCCCCAAGGCGCCCGTCCCTGCAAACAGGTCCAAGACGCGCGCGCCGTCCAAGTCCACGTCAAACCGTCCACCCGTCAGGATGTTGAACAGGTTTTCGCGTACGCGATCTGTTGTCGGGCGCAGATGGGCGCCAGCATCGCCTTTACCCACCGCCGCCAAAGCGCGGCCTTTGAATGCGCCCGCGATGATCCTCACGCTTTTAACAGGGCTTTCAAATCCGTTTCCGGATCGCAGATCACTGAAGGTACAGGCGATTTCCCGTTTTCAATCAAACGCTTGCCCACCATATAGGCGCGGGAATCGTTGATCGCATCCACCGCCAGCAACGTATCACCCTGATAGTACCAAAATGATTTGGCATCGACGCTTTCGCTTGGGCGCTCATACACATCTGTGTATCCGATATTCAGCCCTGCGATTTGCAGTTTGATGTCATATTGATCGGACCAGAACCATGGCATCGGGACATATGCGATCCCCGCACCCATGATGTTTTGCGCCACAACTTCGGCTTGATCGATGGCGTTTTGAACGCTTTCCAAACGGATACGGTTGCCCTTGTAGGGCAGCGATGCGCAGTCCCCCGCCGACCAAATGCTTGGGTCCGAGGTTTGGCCAAATTCGTTCACTTTGATCCCATTGTCCAGAACCACGCCAGCCGCGTCCGCCAATTCGGATGCGGGCATAATGCCGACACCGACAATGGCGAAATCAATATCGATCCGTGATCCATCGGTCAAAACAGCATGGGTCACGCGGCCATTTTCACCACCAAGATGATCCAACCCCACACCTTCGCGCAGGTCAACGCCGCGCGATTTATGCGCCGCGCGAAAATAATCCGACGTTTGCGGCGCAGCGACACGTTGCAAAATACGCTCTGCCATTTCAACAAGGGTCACCTGCACGCCCTTTGACGCGGCAACCGCCGCCGCCTCAAGCCCGATATAGCCCCCGCCGATGATCAAGGTTCTTGCGCCCTCTTTAAATTCTGGGGCCATGGCATCGGCATCTTTTAGATCGCGCATACAATAAACACCTGCCAAATCACCCCCAATTTTCGCGGGCAATCGACGCGGCCATGACCCTGTGGTCAAAACGAGGTGATCATAGGGCACGGTCCCCGCATCGGTGGTCACGGTTTTGGCGGTCGCATCGATTGCGTGCACGCGTGTGCCCAACTGCAAATCAATCTTGTTGTCGGAATAAAAATTTGCAGGCCGCAAATACAGCCGTTCCAAATCCATATCACCCAACATGTATTTCTTTGACAAAGGGGGGCGTTGGTAAGGCGGCACCGTTTCTGCACCAATCAAGGTCACATCGCCGTCAAACCCTGAATTGCGCAGCTTGGCGACAACGGCAGATCCTGCTTGGCCCGCGCCAATAACAACAACTTTTGTCATGAAACCCTCTATTCCCTCTGGTTCGGATGTTGGAAAACTCTATATTGAAGCCATAAGAAAACGCAATTCATATGAGGAAAAAACTATGACAATTTCGGTTGGCGATACGCTTCCAAATGCGACACTGACACGGATTGGGTCAAACGGACCAGAAACCGTTGATCTGTCTACAAAATTATCGGGTCGCAAAGTTGCGATTTTCGCGGTGCCGGGTGCGTATACACCCACATGTCATTCGGCGCATGTGCCCAGCTTTATCCGCACCAAAGACGGGTTCGCGGCAAAGGGCGTTGATGAAATCATCTGTATCAGCGTGAATGACCCATTCGTCATGGATGCATGGGGCAAGGCCACAGGCGCAAGTGAAGCAGGGATCACAATGTTGGCAGATGCCGAAAGCACATTTACCACAGCCATCGGCATGAATTTTGACGCCCCACCTGCGGGATTGATGGCACGCTCCAAACGCTATGCGATGTATGTCGAAGACGGCGTTGTCAAAGTGTTTGCGCCGGAACCATCCCCCGGTCAGTGCGACATCTCAGGTGGTGAAGCGCTGTTGGCGGAAATCTGATTTGAATTGGCCCGTGACATGCGGGCCTATTCATCCTCTGACGCAGGTTGGGATTTGAAGGGGCCATAGCCTGTGAGAATTTCAATATCCTCTGAATTCGCGCTGCGTTCTGCCACCAGATATTCGGCAACAGCATCCTGAAACCGCGGTTCACGGAACCAGTGCAGCGAATAGGTTTTTGTCGGCACATAGCCGCGCGCCAATTTATGTTCGCCCTGCGCACCGGCTTCGACACGCGCCAAACCGTGCGAGATTGCAAAATCAATGGCCTGATAATAGCACAACTCAAAGTGCAAACAGGAATGATGTTCCACACATCCCCAATAGCGGCCATAAAGCGCCTGATCCCCAATAAAATTCAACGCGCCCGCAACATAGGCCCCATCGCGTTTGGCCAACACCAAAAGAATATCATCCGCCATGCGGTCGTGGATCATGTCGAAAAATGCCCGCGTTAAATAGGGCGACCCCCATTTGCGCGCGCCTGTGTCTTGGTAAAATTCCCAAAAGGCATCCCAATGGAACGGCTGGATCTCAGCACCTGTCAGAACCTCAATCGTGCCGCCAAACCCTTGGGCTGTGGCGCGTTCACGTTTGATATTTTTGCGCTTGCGCGCCGATAACGCGCCCAAAAACGCATCGAAATCGGCGTAACCGTTGTTCATCCAATGAAATTGCTGTGTTTCGCGCTGCAACAACCCAAGCTGTTCACCGCGGTCAAATTCGTCCTTGTTGCAAAATGTGATATGCACGGACGACAATCCATTATTTTGCGCAAATTTAATCGCGCCTTGCGTCAAGGCGGCTTGGGCCAGATCAACATGATCCGGATGCGCCAAGAACCGTCGCCCTGTCACAGGGGTAAAGGGTGCCGCGATCTGGAGCTTTGGGTAATACTGTCCCCCTGCCCGTTCATAGGCATGGGCCCAAGAATGATCAAAGATGTATTCCCCTTGTGAATGCGATTTAAGGTATTGCGGCGCCACGCCAATCACAACGCCATCCGCCCGCGCAATCAGGTAATAGGGATCCCATCCCGTGCCTGCGCCCACCGATCCGCTGTCTTCTAATGTGCGCAAGAAATCATAGGTGGTAAACGGGTTCTCATGCCGCGGCCCCGTCGCCCAATCGGCGCAGCGATCCCAATCGGATTGGGATATGGCGTCTAGGGATGTCACGATTTCAATGCTGATCTCTGACATGGGTCACCTGTTTGAACTAGGCATGATAGCTTTCGAATGTGATGTTATCACATATCGCGCGCGCGTCGTGTTCCTGTGCCGCACTGCGCACCGTCCAACACAGGATCGGAGCCCCTTGGGATTTTATGCGTGCAACGGCTGCGTCGGTCAATGCAGTCACATCATGCGAAATAAAGCACGCGCCAACTGCATCGAAATCGGGAATGCTCGCCAAAGCGGCGCAACGGTCAACCGATGCATCCGGCCATTCGTCAGGATCAAACGCACAGGTTGTCAAGCCGCGCGCACAGTCCGGGGCATAGGTTTGCACGTGCATCATCGCATGGGGATTGAACGACATGATCGCGACGGGGCCGGCATATCCCGACAGCGCGTCACACACCGCACGTTCCAAAACACCATCGGTTTGCGAGAGCGTCAGGCTTTGATCCTTGATTTCAATCAACAGGGGAACCTGCCCCGCAATCTGGGTCAGAATATTGTCAAGCGGTTCAATCACATCGTTGCCAGTGCCAATCGTTATGGCACCCAATTCGGCGGCCGTGCGGCGATTTACTGGGCCCCTTGCACGGGTCAAACGATCAAGCGTTTCATCATGAAACACCATCGCGCGCCCATCCGATGACAGCTGAACATCCAATTCAATTCCGTAGCCATGATCAAGCGCCGCGGCAAAGGCGGATCGGGTATTTTCAAACACATGACGTGACACATCGTGCAGTCCACGATGTGCCAGCGGTTTGGTTATAAATGCAGGATCAAGGGACCGTGTCATTTGATCTGAAAGACACCTTCGATTTCGACGGCAACCCCGAATGGCAAGGCTGGTGCAGAGACCGCCGCGCGCGCGTGTTTCCCGACGTCACCTAATGCCTCGCCCATCAAGTTCGACGCACCATTTATGACCTGAGGCTGTTCTGTGTAATCAGAGGTAGAATTGACAAACCCTGTCAATTTCACAACGCGCACCAAACGATCCAGATCCCCGCCACATGCGGCCTTTACTTGTGACAAAAGGCTGATTGCACAACATTTTGCCGCTTCGGCGCCTTGTTCGGTTGTCAGTGTGTCGCCCAATTTGCCGATGATAAACCCATCTGCATTTTGTGAAATCTGGCCTGACACATAGACCATGTCACCGACAACGACATAGGGCACATAATTCGCCGCGGGCATTGGCGCTGCAGGCAATGTGATGCCCAAATTGGCAAGGTTTTGTTCGAACTGTCCGCTCATGTTACTTTCCTTCTGTGCGTGTTTGGCGCGACGCTACAGGGAACGTCGCGCCAAGAAAAGGGTTAGTTTTCACGAAACGCTTTGGCAAAGTAATCCGCAAGAGGTTTGATCAAATAGGCAAGCGGAGTGCGATCTTGGGTTCTGATAAACGCCTCGACAGGCATGCCTGGGATCAGGGTCACATTCGCAGGCAGCCGATCGGTTTCGCCCTCGTTCAACAGAATTTCGGCACGATAATAGGACATCCGCGATGCATCGTCTTGGAAAGCGTCAGGGGATACTTTGGTCACCTTGCCGAATAATTCAGGTGTTGTGCGCTGATCCAACGCGGAAAACCGCAAAACGGCGTTTTGCCCGACATAGACCTGATCGATATCAATTGGCGGGACCTGTACGGTTATGACCAATGGGCGATCTTGGGGGATCAGAAACATAACCGGATCTGCGGGCCTGATGACGGATCGGGGTGTAAAGACCGACAAGCCGTAGACAATCCCAGACACAGGCGCGCGGATATCCATGCGCATCAGTTTTTCGATTAAAGCGCCTGCGCGCTCTTCCAATTCCAAAGTGCGGTATTGTTGATCGCGCAACCGCGAAATGGCATCTTCGCGCCGCGTTGTTTCCAGCCCTTCGATCTGAATATCCAAATCGGTAATGCGGCCTTCGGATTCGGCTTGTTTTGCAATCAGATCACCAACATCACCGCTCAGCTCTGCTTGGGACCGTTGCAGCGCCAAGACACGCGACGCTTGGGCCAATCCGCGATCCAACAGCTTTTGTTGATCCGCCAATTCCTGTTCGATCAAATCCAACTGCGTGGCAACCGCCGCGCGTTGCGCGACAATACCGTCGATTTGGTTTGCGATTTGCGATTTGCGCTTGGTCAGCTGTTCGATTTGCTTGGCATTGGATGCCACGCGCGCTTGGAACAGATTTTCCTGACCCTGCATCAATTCGGCAATCCCCGCGTCGGTTTTTGCACGCTCAATCAAGCGCGGATCAAAGGTGATCGCCCCTATGCCATCACGCTCGGCGGTCAATCGTCCGCGCCGCGCCATCAATTCAAACACCTGACCTTGGATGATCGATAATTCCGATTCCTCAATCGAGGGATCCAATGAAATCAATACATCACCAACCGAAACGGCATCGCCTTCTTCGACATAGATGTCTTTGACCACGCCACCATCGGGGTGTTGCACCACTTGTCTATTTTGGTCGACTTCGATCTGGCCACTGGCGACAATTGCACCAGAAATTTCGGTCAGCGTCGCCCAGCCGCCAAATCCGCCCACCAAGATGCCAAGCGCCAAAAGCCCGATCATCATCGGCCGTGACATGGGGAATTTTTGTGTGATCTGTGTCATTGCACACCCCCCGGTTTGGTCGAATTCATAATCTGTTCATGATTTTGAACCATCGCACGTAACACTTCGTCCTTGGGGCCAAAAGCGGTGCGGACACCACCGTCGAGCACCAGCAAATGATCACATTCTTGGATCGCCGCCGGTCTGTGTGCCATGATCAGAACGGATTTCTTTTCTTCTTTCATCCGTTTGATTGCCTCATTCAAGGCAAGGCTTCCTTCGTTATCAAGATTCGAGTTGGGTTCATCCAACACCAAAAACACAGGATCACCATACATCGCGCGGGCCAAACCGATGCGTTGAATTTGACCGCCTGACAAACGCCCACCCGCTGCAGACACACGCGTGTCATAGCCATCGGGCAGCTTGAGGATCATGTCATGCGCTGCGGCCTTTTTTGCGGCAACCACAACCGCTTCGGGATCGGGAGAGGTGGAAAGACGCGCGATATTTTCCGCAATCGTGCCATCAAACAACTGAACCCGTTGCGGGAGGTATCCGATATGTTGGCCCAAGACATCCGGTTCGTAATTATCAAGCGCTGCACCGTCCAAACGGATTTTCCCGCCGGCGGGGCGCCAAACAGCCGTGATCGCACGGGCAAGCGTGGATTTACCTGCCCCTGATTGACCAATCACACCCACCGCCGTTCCCGGTTGAATGACAAAATTCACCGCGCGCAGCGAGGCTTGTTGTTCGCCGGGTGGAATGACTGTGACATTTTGCGCCTCAAGCCGTGCTTTGGGTGTAGGCAGCGGCGTGCGCTCGGGCTCGGCGGGAACCTCACCCAGTAAATTCGCAAGATTGTCCCACCCTTTGCGCGCGCGTTGGACCAAAGCCCATTGCCCGATCGCAAGTTCGATCGGCGACAGCGCACGCCCCATCAGGATGGAACCCGCAATCATCGCCCCTGCGGTGATCTGGTTTTGCAAGACAAGATAAGCCCCCAACCCCAACATCGCCGACTGCAACAACAGACGCAGCGCCTTGGTCAATGCAGAAAAACCGCCACCCAAATCCGCAGTCTTGAGCTGTTCAACAAGCGATTTATTGCGGGCTTCGTGCCAGCGTTCAAACGCAGCACCCGTCATTCCCAAGGATCGGATCATTTCGGCTTCTGATCGGATTTGTTCCGACAAGGTTTCAGATTGAAACCCTGCCATATTGGCCTGCGCTTGTGGACGCTGTGTCAGAATTTGGTTCAAAAGCGCGATAAAAATCAAAACTGCCCCGCCTGAAACCGCCAAAATGGCCAACCACGGGTGGAAAATCGCGATGCCAAACAAAAACACTGGCGTCCAAGGAATGTCAAAGCCCGCCATCAACACCGGCGAGGTGATCAGCTTTTGAACAGATTCAAGATCGCGCAGCCCCGTTGCGGCGTGATCGTTTGCGCCAATGGCAGACCTGCGTACCACCGCTTCGAAAACGCGCCGGTCCAGACGCGCTTGGAAGCGCGCACCGACACGGCCCATGATCCGGCCTCGGACGAAATCAAGAAGCCCCATCATTGCGTACAGGAAAATAACCAGCAAGGTCAGGGCGATCAATGTCGCCTCGGATCGGCTGCCCAGAACGCGATCATACACTTGCAACATATACAAGGGCCCCGTCAGCATCAGCAAATTCACAAAAAAGCTAAAGACCGCGACGGCCCAATAATACATCCGACTTTCACGCCGAATGGCGCGCAATTCATCTAATCCACGTTGTTAAAAGCGATTATCCATTAACTGTCCCGCAAACCCTTGAGTAATCTATTACATAGTATATCATTGATACCTGTTCTTGTTATATGTCGCAAAATGGTCACAGGATGCAAGCATTCTATGAAACGCGGTTTTAACCTGTCTACGCCGATATTATTTCACAAACCTAAACATGCGGAAAATATGTTATTGCTATGACGACATTCAAACATTTATTGGCCCTTATCGCATCGTCTTTGATCGCGGGTTGCTCGACGCCCCAAGACACAGCGATAAATGACCCTTACGAACGCACGAACCGCGAGGCGCATGCGTTTAACAAGGCGGTTGATAAAGTCGCGCTAAAGCCCATCGCGCAAGAATACGCAAACATCATGCCCGATCCGTTGGAAAAGGGCATTTCCAACTTTGCGACAAACCTATCCTATCCCGCAGATATGGTGAACTATCTGCTGCAGGGGAATTTGGGCGAGGCGATGTATTCAGGCAACGCGTTTATCCTAAATACCGTCTTTGGGCTTGGCGGCCTGTTTGATGTCGCAAGCGCGAATGGCGCGCGACCACGTGGGACAGATTTCGGGGAAACAATGGCGCGTTGGGGCGCAACAGAGGGACCCTATGTCGAACTGTTGCTGCTTGGACCGTCAACACAGCGGGACGCAGTTGGTAAAATCGTTGATTTCGCCTTGGATCCCATCGGTCCGTTGCTTGGCGCGAATGAACGTCAAGCGGTTCAATCGGCATCAATTGGCGCAGGCTTATCAAGCCGTGCTCAGTACAATGACATGATCGAAGGCGTTTACAACAGTGCCGACAGTTATGCGCAGGCCCGGTTGTATTACCTCCAGAATCGGCGATATACTTTAGGGATTAAAGAGACCCAATCAGACGATCCGTTTGAGG
>Ga0255763_1005005_pt1 | contig 10838 bp, 7 predicted proteins | sample 041ome_2_FD_179963 | JGI IMG/M metagenome (GOLD analysis project Ga0255763, IMG submission 179963) | Coastal salt marsh microbial communities from the Groves Creek Marsh, Skidaway Island, Georgia - 041406US metaG (version 2) | ecosystem: Environmental > Aquatic > Marine > Intertidal zone > Salt...
CGAATTGGTGTGTGCATATGCAGCCGAAAAGGGCCACTTAGACTGTTTGAAGTACTTGCGCGAAACCGCCAAAGTGCCGTGGGACGAAGAAGCGGTACGAGGAGCGCACGAGAACATCGAAACCGAATGTTTACAATACCTCCTCGACAATAACTGCCCATTACCAGATGGTTGGCAATACGAAGACGGAGTGTTACACGTCGCAGAAGACTCAGAAACAGAGGAAGAAAACTGAATGTACTCGCTCTGTTTGAATACTACCTAATAAACTCGAGATACACACACACGTTTACACACAGAAGCAGCACAAAAACACTGTAACAGTCCGCACTTTTCCTCCTCCTCTCGCAAACGTCCTCGTTTCTTCGATGACGACGAAAACGACCACCATGCAACGCGGGTGGTCTCGTGGGTCTTATTTTTTAACGAAGACGACGACACCGCGGGGAAGTCATCGTCGTCATCATCACGAACACGTTGGATTTCGTTTCCCCCATCACGCGCAACGAACACAATCGAACGCGTCCGCGTTCGCGGCGAAGAAGAAGACTACCACGACGAACGCGACGACGTCCTCCTCAAAAAACAACGACGACGACACCAACAACAAAAGCGACGAACGACATGAAAAGAAAAAACGAGAGAACATCGAAGCTGCGCACCACGGCCACGTGTCCGTCCTTTTGAGCGAAGTGTTGGACGCGTTTAAACCGGTGAAGATTCAGACGCACATCGACGGGACTTTAGGCGCCGGTGGGCACGCGACGAAAGTTTTAGAGCAACACAAAGAGGAAGTGAAAACGTTCGTCGGGTTTGACGTGGACGAGACGGCGATTGAAATCGCGAGACCGAGAGTAGAGAGGAGTTTAGGTGTAGACGATGCGAGCGGCGGCGAGAAGAAGAGTAACGACGGCGGCGTCGCGTTGCACTTCGTGCGAAACAACTTTGACCAGATGCGCGCGGCGTTGCGAGATATCGGCGTGGACGGTGCGGATTCGATTTTGTTAGATTTAGGGGTTTCGTCTATGCATTTAGATCGAGCGGAGAGAGGATTTTCGTTTCAGAACGACGGGCCGTTAGATATGCGGATGTGCGGCGGTACAACGAGCGCGTCGTCGTCTTCGTCGTCGTCGTCGTCTTTGACCGCGTTCGACGTCGTCAACGGATGGTCCGAGGAAGATTTAGGTCGCATCTTTCGCGATTACGGCGGCGAAAGACATTGGAAACTCCTCGCGAAACGCGTCTGCGAACGACGAATGGAAAAACCAATCGAAACGACTTTAGAACTGGTCAAAGCTTTAGGCAACCCGCCGGGGAAGCGCGAAAAAATCCACCCGGCGACGCGCGCGTTCCAAGCCGTGCGAATAGCCACCAACGACGAACTCGGTGTCATCGAACGCGTGATACCGCAAGCCATCGAGGTCCTCAATCCGGGTGGTCGTTTAGCCATAATCACCTTTCACTCGTTGGAAGACGCCATAGTGAAAAAACAGTTCCGAAAATTCGCCGGCGTTCCGGAATCGCGAGAACCGACGGTTGGGAGAAGCGCGATGATGTTCCTCCCGCCGGAGGAGTTTGACGATGCTTCGTCGTCAAACCCCTCGTCGTCACCGAAAATAGTCAAAATGATCAACCGGAAACCAATCGGCGCTTCGGAGGAGGAAATTAAAGTCAACGCGAGGAGTCGGAGCGCGAAGTTACGCGTGGTTGAAAAATTATAATATAATAGCACGTAGCCTTTGATGATATGATGAGTAACGATTTCTCGCGCAAATGCATTGCATTAACGCACATCAAAACGGCGGCACGCATCAAAAGCGAGATGTGTTTGTCTCTGCTTCTCTCTCGAATTTTTCTCTCGAATCACCTAAGTAACAACAAAACGTCACACCAAAACTCTTTCTTTCATAATGCTGCACGGCGCCCCGATGCGTCCCAGACGCGGCGGCAGTAGTGGTGGTAATGGTGGTGCGTGGCACGACCCAATCACGGTCGCCTCCCGAGAGTACGGCGGCAGATCATCGCGTCATTATCGATCCTCTTCGCCATCGAAGAATAGATATAAAAAATGGATTTCCAAATTCGCTCACGTTTCCAATGTATTCACGAACGAGAAGAAGCGGCTTCCGAGATGGATAATCGCGATGATGATGATCACGATTATACTCTCAACCACCGCGCGGCGCAGTTCTCAAAGTTCTTTCTCGATGATAAAAGAAGACTCTTCCATCGTCGAGAAAGAGAGCACCATCAAAGGTGTCAAACTGTCTTTTTTCCAACAAGAAGGATCGAGCAAACGAGAGAAAAAACGAGACCAAAATCTGTGCTTCTTTCTGGACGAGAAAATCGCTAATACGAAACATCCACTCTCGCACAAAGTTGCCAGTTTACTGCGTTCGTTTCTCTCATCGAACAGAAAGGAGGAAGAGTACGATTTTTGGCGAGTGACGGCGATCGTCTCGGTCGGTTCGGGACGCGAGAACAACTTTAATCCAGACGCGTTTCAAAGAGCGATGTTCGCGCCGAGCAACGCGGCGATGGGAAGTCGAGAACCGTTGAGGAGAGGGAAGGATGTTTTAGTCACGGAAGTGCTCAGGAGTAGTTCTATAGATGGTAGCGAAGAGGTGAAAAGGTCGCACGCGGCTTTTTTGCGTTTGAGCGATACGTTTCACGATCGAAAGTGCGACGTAGGGCATTTTTTTAATCCGACGTTGGCGCATTTTAGCGCGTTGGCGAGACGCGAGAGAGTGGCGTTGAAAGATGTACCGATTGTTGCGCACAGGATTATCGCGTCTCAAACGGATTTGAATGGCATGAATAAAGCCTTTAGCAGCAGCGATAGTAGCAGTAGTAGTAGCAGTAGTAGTAGTAGTAGAAACATGTTAGAAAGCGAACACATGGACGCCGTCGTATCCGCGACCGCCGATGTGCTCATTTTTGACGATGAAAATTTAGCAACATTTGAAGCGCGGAGAAGGAAAAACGGGTTAGGTGGTGACTTTGCGTTTCCAAAAGGATTATTAGCTCGAGGGATTGGTGGTAACGCGATAGACGGACTCCAATCGAAACAGTTCGAGACGGCGAGATCTTTGGTTCTGAGGTTGCCGAGCTCTCCGGAATCGAGGCTAACGAGATCGAAACTGGAAAAGATGGAAGGCGAGGATGTCAATAATGATAACACCAACCCACTGACGAGAAAAAAAGTGAAGTCGTTCGCGTATTGGGGAGACTTCGACGAAGGCGAAGGTTTGACGTCTTTTTTGGACGTGCTCGATCGCGTGTTGGAGAAACGCAAAACGAGCGTCGTCGCGCCTGTCGGCGCGAATGCGGTGGAACCGCTCGAGGTTGAATTTCGAGGCGAAAACTCCGTATACGATTTGGACGATATCACCGTGCACGGTCACGTGGGCGATAAAAAGAAAGGTACCGAACGCATCGCGTCTTTTCTGGCGGGATTTGGAAGCGAGGAGATTGTAGGGAATCTGATTGATACCTCGGCGATTAAAGAATACGAGGACGAACATTTTTACAGCAAAACGCTCGAACACTATGCAAACGACGACACGTCGGTAAAATCGAGTAAAGACGTCGCGAAAAGTAGTGGCGCAATTGTCGTCATCTTCCCACCGGCGCAAAACTCGACGTTTTACTTTGCGAGAGAAAGTTTGAAAATTGCCGAACTCGTCGCCGCGAATGCGCCGTTTTTAGCCTCGAACGCGGCGTTAGATCGCGCAAAGATTTTTGACGACACCATTCGTTCGCGCGTTTCTTACGGGGACGATACGGCTCACGATTGCGTGGAAACAATGTTACGCGTGTTTGATCGTCGCGTCGGCGAAGGCGGTGGCGTCTATCGCCCGGATGCGTCGAGTAAGACACCGTTTGCGAAATCGTACGACGATATCATCGAGATGAAATGGGTTGGATTGCACAGAGCGATAAAACGAAAGAAAGGTGCTTTATTACCGATCCCGCCGGCTTCAAGACACCCGTCGCCTCGAGTCACCGTCGTTGTCGTACACAAAGATAGACCGAAATTTTTGATCGACGCCGTCGCCTCGCATTTGGCGCAAGACTACGATAAAATGGATTTGATTGTGGTCGATAACGGCTCGAGGAAAACGCCAGAGACCACTGAAATGCTGAATACCATCGAAAATCTTCTCGCCAGTAGAGAAAAGTCCTCGGATACGAACCCGCACAGGAACATGTACAAGTTAGTCCGTCTCGGCCCAATCGCCGCGTCGCTTTCCGGAGCCAGGAATGTTGGCTTGAAAAATGCTCGAGGCGAATACGTTTTGTTTGCCGACGACGACAACTTAGCGAGCACTTCTCAAGTTTCAACGCTCGTCACGGCTATCCTCGCCTCCGAGGCAGATGCTGTCGCGCCCGGAAACGCCTATTTCGTTGGAACAAGCGAACTTGATTTGAAAAAGCCGGCGTTAGGTGGTAATCAATTCGATCTCGGCGGTTGGATACCTCTTGGGGCATCCACCTCGCTGGGCGTTTACGAAGATTGTTTCGGCGACGCCAACGCACTCTTTCGCAGAAAGGCGTTAGAGTCTGTCGGCGGGTGGGACGATATTCCCGGTAACGACGCCGCCGGCGAAGATTGGTCGCTCTTCGCCAAACTCGCTATGCGTGCAAAAGACGCTTCGCATAATCAAAATCGAGGTGTTACTGTCGTACCGCTCCCGACGTTCTTCTACCGAATCGACTCGGTCGGTTCTTTAGCCAAAAAGAGTCGACGCTTCGATTACCGCGCCAGAACGTTACTTCCCTACGAAACGAACGAAATTATTGAAAGCGTTGGGTTAGGTGGCGTTTTGAAATACGCAAGATATGATAGAAAAGCGTTCGAAGATGCTCGAGCGATGCATAAGAAAGAGACGGATCGTCTTAGTTTAAAAGTCCACGCGATATCGAGATTATTGTGTGCTCGATTGAACAACGAAAACGATGAGAGTACAAACGGGAATAACAACAAAATAATCAACGGAGGATTCGAAACGGAAACGGGTGGATACGTAGACGCATGGCTAGGCTTCGAGAAAGGATTCGATTGGCGCAACCCGAACAACATCAAGAACAGGTTAACGAGACACAACTTAGGGGACACGTACGACGACGAAAGCAGCAGCGGCGACGATTCGAGCACGCACGGCGCTTTGGTTTTGAGGAACCCTGGATTTGGCGAATCGCGAGGCGCGAGGCAAGTCATCGAGTTCTCCTCCTTATCCTCCAACGACGCGAAAGTCGCGACGCCGATATACGTCTCCGCCAAGAGCAAAGCAATTTTTGACGAAGCCTCAAAGTTTCATCGTTTGGATCCGTTCAACTACCCGAAACCAAAAGTTTCCTCGTACGGCGTCTACATCGACCTCGAACACACCGACGGCACGTCCACGTACGGATACACTCTTGGTTTCTCGGCTTTGAAAATGTGGACCAAGCGCGTCGGCATAATCTCGCCCCGCAAACCAGTACAAAAAGCCAACGTGTACGTGCTTTACCGAGACCGAAAAGGGAAAGTTTTGTTCGACGACATCGTGGTGAAGGAGTTGGTTGGAAAGAACGACATTTGCGAAGGCGACCACGACGCGCTCTTTGAAAACGTGGAATGGCTAGAGCCCGATAGTAGCGGAGATGATGATGATACTAGTACCAATAGTATTAATAGTAATAAATAGTTCTGCATTATTAGATATTTAAATAGAGTGTGTACCTAATTAAAATGAGGGAGCCGCCACCAACCGCGTTTCGCTTGAAATATGTTTCCAACATCTCAAATCTAAACGCACAAGTATTATCGGAAAAGTCGACACGAGAAAAGTTTAATACTCTTCGTCCATTTCGCCCTCGCCTTCGCCGGATTCCGCGCCGACTTCTTCGTAATCCTTCTCCAAAGCGGCCAAATCTTCTCTCGCTTCGGAGAATTCGCCTTCTTCCATGCCTTCGCCGACGTACCAGTGGACGAACGCTCTCTTGGCGTACATCAAGTCAAACTTGTGGTCGAGTCTGGAGAAGACTTCCGCGATGGCGGTGGAGTTAGAAATCATGCACACAGCGCGTTGTACTTTCGCCAAGTCACCACCCGGGACAACCGTCGGCGGTTGGTAGTTAATACCGCACTTGAAACCAGTCGGGCACCAATCGACGAATTGGATGGTTCTCTTCGTCTTGATCGAAGCGACGGCAGCGTTGACGTCTTTCGGTACGACGTCGCCTCTGTACATCAAGCAGCACGCCATGTACTTACCGTGTCTCGGATCGCACTTCGCCATCATCGAGGACGGCTCGAACGCGGAGTTGGTGATTTCAGCGACCGAGAGTTGTTCGTGGTACGCCTTTTCCGCGGAAATAACCGGCGCGTACGAGGACAACATGAAGTGAATTCTCGGGTACGGAACCAAGTTGGTTTGGAACTCCGTCACGTCGACGTTCAACGCACCGTCGAATCGTAAACTGGCAGTCAACGACGAGATCACTTGCGCGATCAAACGGTTCAAGTTCGTATACGTCGGTCGTTCGATATCCAACGATCTGCGGCAGATGTCGTACACCGCCTCGTTGTCCAACATGACGGCCACGTCGGTGTGTTCCAACAACGCGTGCGTACTCAAAACGGAGTTGTACGGTTCAACGACTGCCGTGGAGACTTGCGGTGACGGGTAAATGGTGAAACCCAACTTCGATTTCTTCCCGTAATCGACGGACAAACGTTCCAAAAGCAACGACCCAAGACCAGAGCCGGTCCCGCCGCCGACGGCGTTGAACACCAAAAAGCCTTGCAACCCGGTGCAGTTATCCGCCAACTTGCGAATTCTGTCCAACGCCAAATCGACAATCTCTTTACCAATGGTATAATGGCCTCTGGCAAAGTTGTTCGCGGCGTCCTCTTTCCCGGAAATCAACTGTTCCGGATGGAACAATTGGCGGTAGGTCCCCGTTCTCACCTCGTCGATGACGGTCGGTTCGAGATCGAGAAATACGCATCGCGGGACGTGCTTACCCGCGCCAGTTTCGGAGAAGAACGTGTTAAACGCGTCGTCGCCACCGCCGATGGTTTTGTCGGCCGGCATTTGCCCGTCCGGGTTGATGCCATGCTATATATATAGAAAGAAGAGAGAGATGATGAAAAGTCAAAGTCAGTCAATGTAATTTTTTACCCAAAATTAGAAACATTTGAAGAGAGAAAAGAGACAACGACATCATCAAACGCGCACCTCCAAGCAATACAGCTCCCAGCACGAGTTACCTGTTGTTCATCATTCGAAAAAAGCGCATCAACAGAGAACGTTGAGAGAGGTCAGTTTTGTCGTCGTCGTCGTCATCATCATCTCCCAAGAAAGAAGAAGAAAAAAAAAGTCAACGACAGAGAGAGAGAGAATGAGAATCTTCGCATGCGTCCACATGCGAGAAAAACCAAAACCAAAAAACGCGCACCAGTTTGCACGCCAGCTTGGCCGATGTGGATGGAAATAACCTCTCTCATTAGTAATAATTATCAGGTGTTTTAAAAAGGTATCGGTGTACGAGTGCAATAGTTACTGCCTTGGATGTGTGTTAAGAGTAGAAAAGAAACGAAGTGTCTGATGAGCTTGCGTTTTCTTTTTTAAATAAAGTGAAGAGAAATCTTTGACTTCTTCGAATAAAAAAGAAAGGACTGCCAAAATCGAGTAAAAAAAAGAGATTTTTTCTTTTCTTTCGCAACAAACCAACACACACACAAAAAAATCATCATCGAGAGACATTAATTAGACCTTTTGCAGAAGAAGAGAACAAACTCGACTTTGTTTGCTGCCTGCGTTTGTTTTTTAGCGCAGCACCACGACTCTGCGTTGCTCCTCCTGTGCGTGTGTGAAAGAGAGAGAGAGAGAGTGAGAGATTTAGAGAGAAAGAAAGAAAGAGAGAGAAATATACGAGAAATAAAAGATGGGCATTTTAACCAAAGCGAAAGGGATGGATTTCTACCGGAAAATCCCGCGCGACATGACGCAAGGCACGTACCTGGGGACGATCCTCTCCATCCTGGCGACATCTTTAATCGTGTTTCTTTTGATCGCAGAAACGCGAGCGTATTTGAAAACGACGTTCGAGACGAAAGTGGTCGTCGATCGGTCGGTGGATGGAGAGTTGTTACGGATTAACTTTAACGTGTCTTTTCCGGCTTTGTCGTGCGAGTTCGCGTCGGTGGATGTTGGGGACGCGTTGGGATTGACGAGGTATAATCTGACCAAGACGGTGTTTAAGAGACCAATCGATGGGAATTTTCGACCGACTGGGCCTTTGGCGTGGGCGGAGAAGACGCCAGGGAAGGATGGAGACGCGCACGTGAACGAGGAAGAGTTGACGGAGGCGCAGATTGTGGTGGAGAAGCACAAGGAAGCGTTGGCGACTGGACGAGTGACGCACTCGAGCGCGGAACCGTTGACGACAGAGGAAGAGATGCAAGCGTTTAACGACGCGCATTCGGTGACGATGATCAATTTTTACGCGCCGTGGTGTCCGTGGAGTCAACGGTTGCAACCGGTGTTTGACGCGGCGGCGATTCAGTTGCACGAAACGTTCAACACGAATTCGCAAAACATGCACTCGATTGCGCTCGGGAGAGTCAATTGCGTGGAGCACGAGCAGTTGTGCAGGAAACATCACATTCAAGGGTATCCGACGGTGAGAATCTTTACGAGAGGGTCGGATTTAATCGCGCATGGGAGACACACGGATCACGCGTCCTATCACGGGGACAGAACCGTGAGCGCGATTGTAGAGTTTGGGAAGAGCATGGTGGACGTTCCCGCGGGTGGCGAAGGGAACATTCCAGTACCAAAAGGGAAACCGACGAAAGATAACGAGAAGAAACCGCAACCGCCGCGACCGAACGAGCAAATCGATTTCAAAGTCGCCAACCACGCGGACGTGGTCCAAACCAGAGCGAGCACGGGGTGTTCCATCACCGGTTTCGTCTTGGTGAAAAAAGTCCCCGGACACGTCTTTTTTACCGCGGATGCCAAAAACGGCCACTCCTTCGACGTGGACAAATTAAACGTCACGCACCAAGTTCACCACTTCTACTTCGGTCAACAATTATCCGCGTCGAGGCAAAAATATATGGCTCGATTCCACAGAGGCGAAAAAGAAGGAGATTGGCACGACAAATTGGCGAACGATTTCGTCGTCTCGAAAAACCCGCGAACGTCGCACGAGCATTACTTACAAACGGTGTTAACCACCATGCAACCCCTGGGCCCGTTCGCGCAACCGTTCAACGTGTACGAATACACCCAACACACGCACTCGGTCAAAACCCCAGACGGGGAAACGCCGAGAGCGAAATTCCACTTCACCCCGTCCCCGGTGCAAATTTTAGGCGTCGAGAAAAGACGCGAGTTTTACCAATTCATAACCACGTTAATGGCCATCGTTGGTGGCGTGTATAGCGTCGTAGGGATCATCGACGGGTTGATGCACAACACGAGTTTGATGTTCAAGAGGAAAATGCAGCTAGGGAAGGCCATGTGAGTCGTAGTGATGATGATGGTGATGACGACTCCGCGACACCCAATACTTAAAGAAAGAGCAGAAACAAACCAATTGTTTCGTCATTATTATTATTATTACTACTACTACTAGGTATTCAAACTCGTCCTCTTTCGCGTCTTCGTCCTCACCACACATTCATCATCTCCTGCCTGGTGTTGTTGTATGGCATTCGTGTTCTTGCCACCGGTTGTCTTTGCTTTTTCTGCGCTCGGCTACGCGACGTATCGTTACGCCAAGAAGGAAGAAACGTCGTCGCCGTCTTTGTTCATCATCGACGAGAAAAAGTGCAAGAACATAGCCAGAGAAGCGCTGTTCGCGTGTAAGTCATCGCCGTCGTTGCACGCAGCAAAAGCAGGAGCAGCAGGAGCACAAGTAACAGGCGATGATGATGATGTCGCGCGTTTAGGTCGTTTGGAAAAAGCGTCGTGCGAGGATGAATACAAAGTTGCTCTGAAGAAGTGCACCTCTCACTGAGGTGAAGTGAACACCCCGAGATGATGACGAGGACAGAGATGACGACAAAAACGGGACAAAGATGCGGCGAAAAGTCGCGAGCGAGTTCGTGCGCGTTCGCGGAATCGATTTCGAACGTTGCAATCGAAACGTTCTCGCGTTTGCGAGAGAATACGGCGCGCGAATATAATTTGAGAGCAGCGAATGGGGAGGAGGAAAATCATCATCTGAGGACTGTTATGAGCGCGTTTATCGCGCTCGACGCGCGAACGAACAGGATGACGTGCTTGACCGTCGCGAACGGGACGAAGACGATTCCGGACGAGGATTTTGATCGGGAGATGGAAAAGAAGAGTTACGAGAGAGGTAAGCTGAGAGATTTACACGCGGAGGTGTTGGCGAGGAGAGCGTTGAAGAGGTATTTAGCGTTGGAAATGAAAGCGTTATCGAACGAAGGCTACGAGGACACAGAGGATTCATTTCTACTCGAGAGAGTGAAACGAGACGACGACGGCGGGGGCAACAGGGTGCTCTTTCAAATGAAAACGCACAAGAGCATTCATTTATACGTCTCTTCGTGTCCGTGCGGGAACGCAACTATACGAAAATGGGCCAAAGGAGGAATGGACGACGGAAACGACACCAAGATCGGGCCGTTTACGATGCCGACGCAAACGCACGAGACACCATTTTTACCACTAGACGTTCAGAAAGGCTCCGTGGCGGTGGCGTTGAAGAAAGCGACGGTGGTCTCGATGCCTGCGAAAAACGACGAGGACGATGATGCGAGCTCGGCGTCGGTCGCTGCGTTATACGAGAACGGAACGCTCGCAAAGGGTACT
>Ga0255763_1005038_pt1 | contig 10784 bp, 6 predicted proteins | sample 041ome_2_FD_179963 | JGI IMG/M metagenome (GOLD analysis project Ga0255763, IMG submission 179963) | Coastal salt marsh microbial communities from the Groves Creek Marsh, Skidaway Island, Georgia - 041406US metaG (version 2) | ecosystem: Environmental > Aquatic > Marine > Intertidal zone > Salt...
AACTTCAGCAAGTGGACAGAACCCTGCTAGACAAGCGGCCATCAATGCTGGGATATCGTTTTCTAAACCAGCTCATCTAATTAATCAAGTTTGTGGTTCAGGTTTAAGATCAATTATTTCAGGCTATCAATCAATTCTTTTAGGAGACTCAAACACTATTATTGCTGGAGGACAAGAATGTATGTCTTTAGCTCCTCATTCAATTTTTTATAGAGAAGAAAAAAAGTTAGATGAAGAGTCTTTGGTAGATACAATGATACATGATGGTCTTATGGATGCATTTAACAATTATCATATGGGGGTTACTGCAGAAAATATTGCAAAAAAATTTAATATAGATAGAGAAACACAAGATCTATTTGCATTTAATTCTCAAATGAAAGCAAAAAAAGCAATTAATGAAAAAAAATTTGATAAGGAAATAGTTAAAATCAAAAAAGATGATAACAGTTATTTATTAGAAACAGATGAACATCCAAGACCTAATTTATTAATCTCTGATTTATCAAAATTAAAACCAGTTTTTGATAAAAATGGAACTGTTACAGCAGGAAATTCCTCTGGAATTAATGATGGTGCTGCCGCAATAATAATGTCAACATCAGAAGTCGCAAAAAAAAATTCTATTGAACCTCTAGCAAAAATTATATCTTGGGCTACAACTGGTGTTGATCCAGCTTATATGGGGCTTGGTCCTATTGAGGCTATAAAACTTGCAATAAAAAAAGCTCATTGGAATTTAAAAGATATAGATTTATTTGAAATTAATGAAGCATTTGCTGCTCAAAGCATAGCTGTTATTGAAGAGTTAAAAATTGATAAAGAAATTGTTAATGTAAATGGAGGAGCCATTGCCCTTGGACATCCAATTGGTGCATCTGGAACTAGAATTTTAGTTACATTAATTCATGAGATGAAAAAACAAAATAAAAAAAAAGGTTGTGCTGCTCTTTGTATTGGAGGTGGAATGGGAATAGCTATGTGTATAGAGACAATCTAAATTTTTTTTTATTAAATTTTTGAGTTAAAATAATTTTTTGTATCCAAATTTGTGTATCAAGACTTTGATTTTTTTTTGAGTTAGATAATAGTTGAATAATTGTTTTAATCATTCTTATAAATTTAAATAAAACAATGACCAAAAAATGTATTTTTTGTGTTAAAAATAGCATTTAATTCTTAGTTTTAGTGTATAAGTGGATAAAATAATATATGAGTGAAAAACTATTAGTTCCAGATATTGGTGATTTTGAAAAAGTTGAAGTTATTGAGCTTTTAGTCAAAAAGGGTGATCAAATAAAAGTTAACGATCCTGTTGTTACTATTGAAAGTGATAAATCTAGCGTTGAAATTCCTTCAACAATTTCAGGATTAATAGATTCAGTCTCAGTAAAAGTAGGTGACAAGGTTTCAAAAGGAGATTTACTTTTGAGTATTGTTTCTTCAGATAGTAAACAGGTTACAGAAAAAATTATTCCAAAAGATACAGAAAAATTAATTATAGAAGCTGAAGAAGCATTAAAAAAAAATAACATTAAAGAAGAACCCTCAAAAACGATAATAAAAGAAAAACCCCAAGTTATAAAAGTTGTTAATCAAAATGATATTGATCCAGTTGAGACTAATGAATGGTTAGAATCATTATCTGCAGTGATTAATAGAGATGGTAATGAAAGGGCACATTATTTGATTAAAGAGTTAATGAATAAAGCTTATATGGAAGGAGCGAATATTCCCTACTCACAAACTACTCCTTATATAAACACAATTCCTGTAAGCGAAGAAGTAAAATCTACAGGTGATCAAAATATAGAAAGAAGAATTAGATCATTAATCAGATGGAACGCAGCCGCAATGGTTGTAAGGGCTAATAAAAAATTCCCAGAACTAGGAGGTCATATAGGAACGTTTGCATCTGCAGCTACACTTTATGATGTAGGAATGAATCATTTTTGGAGAGCGAAAAATGAAAATTTTGGTGGTGATTTAATTTACTTTCAAGGGCATTGTGCACCCGGGATCTACTCTAGGGCATTTTTAGAGGGTAGATTAAATGAAAAACAATTAGACAATTTTAGACAAGAGGTTAAACCGGGAGGATTATCATCGTATCCTCATCCATGGTTGATGCCAGATTTTTGGCAGTTTCCTACCGTGTCTATGGGATTAGGGCCCATGCTTGCAATTTATCAAGCGAGGTTTATGAAATATTTAATTAATAGAGGATTCATCAAAGATGATGGTAGAAAAGTTTGGGCTTTTCTTGGAGATGGTGAAATGGATGAACCAGAGTCTTTAGGAGCAATTGGTTTAGCGGCTAGGGAAAAGTTAGACAATTTGATTTTTGTGGTGAATTGTAACTTACAAAGATTAGATGGACCTGTTAGGGGCAATGGAAAAATAATTCAAGAACTTGAAGGTATATTTAGAGGCGCAGGTTGGAATGTAATAAAAGTGATTTGGGGTTCATATTGGGATCCATTGTTAGCTAACGATAAATCTGGTCATCTAGTTAAAGCAATGAATGAAACGGTTGATGGTGAATATCAAGCTATGAAAGCTCGAGATGGTGCCTATGTTAGAGAAAAATTCTTTGGCAAATTTCCTGAAACAAAAAAACTTATTTCAAATTTATCAGATACAGATGTTTGGAGACTAAACAGAGGTGGACATGATCCCCATAAAGTATATGCAGCTTACGATAAAGCTTCAAAAAATATTGGTAGTCCAACAGTAATAATAGCAAAGACTATTAAGGGTTATGGAATGGGTAAAACTGGTGAAAGTGTGAATACAACTCATCAAACAAAAAAATTAGATATCGATGATTTGATGTATTACAGAGATAGATTTGATGTTCCTTTAACAGATGAGCAAGTAAAAAATATTGAATATTATAAGCCTGATGAAAATTCACCAGAGATAAAATATATTAAGAAAAGAAGATTAGATCTAGGTGGTTTTATTCCTTCAAGAACAACTTATGCTAAACCTATCTTGTCACCACCAAGTGATATTTTTGATAATATGAAAGTTTCAACGGGTGAAAAACAAATGTCGACAACAATGGCACTTGTTAGAATGTTAACAAATTTATTAAGAGATAAAAATGTGGCTCCTAGGTTAGTTCCAATAATCCCAGATGAAGCAAGAACTTTTGGTATGGAAGGTTTTTTTCAAAAAATTGGTATTTATGCACATGAAGGTCAAAAATATGAACCAGAGGACTCTGCACAATTAAGTTCATATAGAGAAGAAAAGAGCGGTCAAGTATTAGAAGAAGGTATCAATGAAGCTGGTGCGATGTCATCATGGATAGCTGCAGGAACTTCTTATACCAATCATGATATTGAAATGATTCCTATATATTTATTTTATTCAATGTTTGGTTTTCAAAGGATTGGTGATTTAGCTTGGGCTGGAGCAGATAGTCAGTCTAGAGGATTTTTAATTGGAGCAACTGCAGGAAGAACTACTCTTGCCGGTGAAGGATTACAACACCAAGATGGTCATAGTCACTTACTAGCTTCTACAATACCAAATTGTCTGTCTTATGACCCAACATTTCATTATGAGTTAGCAGTAATTTTTAGAGAAGGTTTAAGAAGGATGCATGAAAAGAAAGAAAATATTTTCTACTATATTACCACAATGAATGAAAATTATTCCCATCCTGAAATGCCAAAAGATAAAAATTGTGAAGAGGGAATTCTTAAGGGGATGTATAAAATTAGAGAATTCAACAAATTTAAAAAAACCAAAATTCAATTTTTGGGTTCAGGAACTATTTTAAGAGAAATGATTGCTGGAGCTGAAATACTACAAAATGAATATCAAATTGATAGTGAGATTTGGAGTGTGACTAGTTTCAATGAATTAAGAAGAGATGGTATGGAAGTAGAAAGATATAATTTATTAAATCCAGATAAAGAACCTAAGAAATCATTTGTTGAGCTTTGTTTAGAAAAAACAGAAGGACCAATAATGGCTGCGTCGGATTATATGAGAATGAATTCAGATCAAATCCGACCATATATTAATAAAAGCTTTTACTCTCTTGGAACAGATGGGTTTGGAAGAAGTGATACTAGAAAAAATTTAAGAAATTTTTTTGAGGTAGATAAAGAGCATATTGTTGCCTACGGTTTAAGTGTTTTAGCTAAAGAGCAGTTAATAGCTTCTAAATATGCATCTGAGGCTATCAAAAAATATAATATTGATAAAAATAAACCGATGCCTACTAAATTATAAAAATGTCCACAATTGAAGTAAAAGTGCCAAATATTGGAGATTTTAAGAATGTAGAGGTAATAGAGGTGCTAGTTAAAGAGGGTCAAGAAGTTAGAAAAAATGATGCCTTGATAACAATTGAAAGTGACAAATCTAGCGTTGAAATCCCATCAAGTCACAATGGTAAAATAAAAAGTTTAAAATTAAATGTAGGAGACAAAGTCTCTGAAGGTGATAAAATTTTAGATTTAGAGGCCGAAAGTTCAAATGAAGAAAAAACCGAACCTCAAGAGAAAGTAGTAGCTAAACAAGAGACAGTAGTAGCTAAACAAGAGACAGTAGTAGCTAAAGAAGATAAAAAAATTTCTGATCAAAAACCTTCAGTTCCAATTAATTTTGACAATAAAAATGCTAGTATGGTTTTAGCTTCTCCTAAAGCAAGAAAATTTGCTAGAGAATTGGGTATAGATATAAATCAAATTGTTGGCAGCGAAAGAAATAATAGAGTTACAGAAGAAGATATAAAATATTTTGTTGCCTCAAGAACATTTAAAAATGAAAAGTCCGAAATTATTGAAGAAAAAAAAATCAAAAAAATTGTTCAGGAGTATTCTCACTCAGAATTTGGAGAAATAGAAATAAAAGATATTCCTCGAGTTAAGAAGTTAGCATCTAGTTATTTGATGAACTCATGGTCAAGTATCCCACATGTAACCAATCATGATGAGGCAGATATTACTGAAATGGAAGATTTTAGATCTTCATTAACAGATATTTATACAGGTGAAAAAAAGAAAATTACACCATTAGCATTTATAATTAAAGCCTTAGTAGCATCTTTAAAAAAATTCCCTAGCTTTAATTCATCGATTGATGAAATTGAAAATGGAAAAATGACTTTAAAGAAATATTTTCATATTGGTATAGCAGTAGATACACCTCATGGATTAATGGTACCCAAAATAAGAAATGCTGATAATAAAAGTATTTCTACAATTAGCAAAGAACTTAAAGAAGTTAGTGATCTTTGTAAAAATCTAAAAATAGATAAAAAAGAATTGTTTGGTGGTTCTATGACCATCACTAGTCTTGGAGGTATTGGAGGATCTTTTTTTACTCCAATAATTAACTTTCCTGAAGTAGCTATTTTAGGAATTGGTAAATCTGAGAAAAAACAAATTTATATTAATAATAAATTTGAAACTCGAACAATGCTGCCTATTTCCTTATCTTATGATCATAGAATAATTGATGGAGCTGAAGCTGCAAGGTTTAATAATGATTTAAAAGAAAATCTTGGTAAAAATTTTGCCTATAAGCTGGCAGTTTAGACTATGTCAAAATCGATGTCTTTATTTAGTGCCTTGCTATGTACTTTTATCTGGGGAACAACATTTATCGCTCAAGACACTGGTATGGACAATATTGGTCCTTTCACTTTTAATGCAGTTAGATTCTTTGTTGGTTTTTTAGCATTAGCTCCTTTAGTATTTTTTTTTGAGAGAAAAAAAATTAATACGATAATTAAAAAAGATAAAAAGAGCTTTAAAATACTTGTTTTTTTAATTGGGTTATCATTGTTTTTAGGCTCAGCATTACAACAAGTGGCCCTTTTATATACAGATGTTGCAAATGCAGCATTTTTTACAATTTTTTATGTTCCAATGGTTCCAATTCTTGTTTTTTTTTTACACAAGAAAGATATTCATTGGAGTGTTTGGCCCTCAGTCCTTTTGTGTGTGATAGGCGGTTATCTATTAACTAATTTTTATGATGCCACTGTTAGGATGGGGGATAGCCTAGTATTATTAGGAGCTTTTTTCTGGAGTACTCATATAATTTTTACAGGAATTATAATTAAAAAATATAATTTACCTCTTACTATTGGTGCACTTCAAACAATTATAGTTGCATTTTTTTCTTTTATTATAGCTCTAGTTTATGAAGATTTTATTTTAATAAATATATTAGAGGAAAAATTTCAAATTTTATATGCTGGCGTATTATCAGGTGGTCTAGCTTTTGTTTTACAAATTTATGCTCAAGAAAATATTTCTCCTGCTCCAGCTGCAATTATTTTTTCATTAGAGGGTGTATTTGCAACAATTGCAGCTTGGTATTTACTGAGTCAAATTTTAGATATGAATAACTTGATGGGATGTTTTTTTATATTAAGTGGAGTTTTATTGTCCCAACTTTTACCAATTTTAAAAAAAAATTAATATTAATAAATTATTAAAAATAATATTACTGCAACAAATATTCGATAAATTACAAAGACATTCATTGAAAATTTATTAATATAAATTAAAAAAAATTTGACCGTCATATAAGAAAAAACAAAAGAAGTTATAATAGCTAAAATTATTAAGTAATTAAATTCCAAGGGCTGTTTAATTATATCTTTTAGACCTAAAAAACTTGCACCGCCCAATGCTGGTATAGATAGTAGAAATGAAATTTTGCTAGAGTCTACTCGATTAAATTTTAAAATTCTTGCAGCTGTAATTGTTATACCAGCCCTACTAACTCCAGGTATTAAAGATAAAATTTGAAATAAACCAATGAATAAAATTGTTTTCAAATTTAAGTTGCTTGAAAGTTTTTTATCGAAATTACTTTTATCAGCAATGAATAATAAGACCCCAAATATCAATGTTGTCCATGCAATAACTTTTATATCTCTTAAGTAATTTATTGCTCCTGTTTGGTATAGAATAAATCCAACGATAATAACGGGCAAAGATCCAATTAATATTAGAGTTAATAAATGTCGGTTATTTTTTAAATCCAAAAGATCTTTGCGAAAAAAAAATGCAATAGCCGTTAAAGACCCTAGATGTAAACTTACATCTATAAGAAGTGAGCTATTTTTAAACTCATATAGACTTTCAATAACTATTAGGTGGGCGGATGAGCTTATAGGTAAAAATTCTGATACACCTTGAACTATAGATAAAATTAAAATTTCTATAATATTTTGAAACATCTATGTGTCGTAACTTAAAAATTATTTATGTAAAACAATTCGATTTAAGAATATGAGCTATGCAAAAAATAAATTTATGTGATTTTTTACCGATAAAATCTTAATTAAGGTCATAATAACTGACCTATTTTATGCTTTATTTAACATAATCAATATATAACTTGCCTTAAAACTAAAATTTTATGTCTGAAAAAATGTTAAAATTCGTTGATATAGGTCAACAAACTCCACCTAAAAGAGAAGTTGAGAACAGAAAAAAAGATTTTGGTGAGATTTATAAAGAATTTATTAATGAAAAAGCAACTGAACAGTCTAGCAGATGTTCACAGTGTGGAGTTCCTTTTTGTCAGGTGCATTGCCCGTTAAGTAATAATATTCCTGATTGGCTTAAATTAACTGCCGAGGGAAGATTAAAAGAGGCATACGAGCTATCTCAAAGTACAAATAATATGCCAGAGGTTTGTGGAAGAATTTGCCCTCAAGATAGATTGTGTGAAGGAAACTGCGTAATAGAACAATCAGGTCATGGAACCGTTACAATTGGATCAATAGAAAAATTTATAACAGATACTGCTTGGGAAAATGGCTGGGTTAAACCCATAGAATTAAAAAATGAAAAAAATCAAAGTGTTGGAATAATTGGTGCTGGTCCAGCTGGTTTAGCTGCAGCAGAGGAATTAAGAAAGCAAGGATACAAAATAACAATTTATGACCGATACGATAGAGCTGGAGGTTTATTAATTTATGGAATTCCTAATTTTAAATTAGAAAAATTTGTAGTTGAGAGAAGAACAAAACTTTTAGAAGAAGGTGGAATTGAATTCATTCAAAATTTTGAAGTAGGAAAAGATGCATCACTAGATCAATTAAGAAAAAAACATGATGCAATATTAATTGCCACAGGTGTTTATAAAGCTAGAGAAATAGATCTACCAGGAAATGATTTAAATAATATTTTTCCAGCAATGGATTTTTTAACAGCATCAAATAAAAAAGGTTTAGGTGATAAAGTTGAATTATTTGACAGAGGCACTTTGAATGCTGAAGGAAAAGATGTTGTCGTAATTGGAGGAGGAGATACAGCAATGGATTGTGTAAGAACATCTATTAGACAAAAAGCTAAATCTGTAAAATGTTTATATCGAAGAGATAAAGAAAATATGCCTGGCTCAGCAAGAGAAGTTGCAAATGCAGAGGAGGAAGGAGTTGACTTCGTTTGGTTATCTAGTCCTAAAGAGTTTAAGGGGACAAACAAAATTGAAAAATTAATAGTGAATAAAATTAAACTAGGTGAACCTGATGAGTCGGGTAGAAGAAAACCTGAGATACAAAATGGTTCAGATTTTGAAGTAAAAGCAGATATGGTAATAAAAGCTCTTGGTTTTGATCCAGAGGATTTACCAACTTTGTTTGATTGTAATGATTTACAGGTTTCAAAATGGGGCACTGTAAAAATCGATTTCGATACGATGGAAACAAATTTAAAAGGAGTTTTTGCAGCTGGAGATATTGTAAGGGGAGCATCACTTGTCGTTTGGGCAATAAAAGATGGTAGAGATGTAGCAAAGTCCATCAAAGATTATTTAGAAAATAAAAATTTAAAACAACAAAAAGTAGCTTAGTGAAAAAATATAATAAAAATTTAGATTTATTAAAAAAAAATCATGTTTACTCAGAAGAGATGGAGCATGATGCTTGTGGTGTTGGTTTAATTGCATCCACTGAGGGTAAAAAATCTAGAAAAGTTGTAGAATATGGCATTGAAGCATTAAAAGCAGTTTGGCATAGAGGAGCAGTAGATGCAGACGGAAAAACCGGCGATGGAGCTGGTATTCATGTAGAAATTCCCAAAGATTTTTTTATTGAGAAAATTGAAGTTACAGGACATTTCCATGACAATTCAGAGATTTGCGTTGGAATGATCTTTTTGCCAAGAAATGATTATTCAGCACAAGAAAGTTGTAAAACAATTGTCGAAAGTGAATTAACTAAAAATAATTTTAGCATTTATGGTTGGAGACAGGTTCCGGTAAATCCAAAAGTGCTAGGGGAAAAAGCCCTTCAAACAATGCCTGAAATTATTCAAGTGTTATTCAAATCAAATGATCCAGATTTATTAAATAAAGAACTTGAGCGAAAGATTTATGAAACAAGAAGAAAAATTGAAAATCAAGCTTTTAAAATATCATTAAACAATTTTTATATTTGTTCACTAAGTTCTAAATCAATTATTTATAAAGGAATGTTCCTTGCAGAGGCAATAGCAGATTTTTACTTAGATCTTAAAGATGAAAGATTTATTTCAAGATACGCAATTTTTCATCAGAGGTTTTCAACTAATACTGCTCCTAGCTGGAATTTGGCTCAACCTTTCAGAGCAATTGCACACAATGGTGAGATAAATACATTTAGAGGAAATAAAAATTGGATGAAAGTTCATGAGCAAGAAATGAACAGTCCTTTATTTGAAAATATTGAAAATCTTAAACCTGTTATTCAGCAAGGTACCTCAGATTCAGCTGCCCTAGATAATGTATTTGAACTTTTAAATATATCGGGTCAACCTGCACCGTTAGCAAAATTGATGTTAGTACCTGATGCTTGGTCAAAAAAAAGTAAAACTTTACCAAAAGATCACCAGCAATTATTTAATTTTTTGAATAGCACCATGGAACCATGGGATGGACCAGCTGCAATAGCAGCTACTGACAATGAATGGGTTATTGCTGCAAATGATAGAAATGGTTTGAGACCACTTAGATACGCAATCACAAAAGATAAATTGCTTTTTGCAGGGTCAGAAACGGGAATGATTGAGTTGAATGAAAAAAAGATTTTATCAAAAGGTAGATTAGGTCCTGGAGAAATAATTGGAGTTAGAATTGAAAAAGGAAAAATTTTTACTAATGATAAAATTAAAGATTATTTAGCTAAAGAATATAAACATTTCAATTCTCAGATTGTCGATTTAGATGAAAAATTAACAATTTCAAATGAAAAAAATATTTTCTCTGGAGATGATCTTAGAAGAAGACAATATACTTTTGGAGTTAGTCTAGAAGACTTAGAATTAATTCTTCATCCTATGGCAGAGGATGCCAAAGAAGCTACAGGCTCTATGGGTGATGATACACCCTTAGCTGTATTGTCAGATAAATATCGTCCTCTTTATCATTTCTTTAGACAAAATTTTAGCCAAGTTACAAATCCTCCTATTGATTCACTCAGAGAAAGTAAGGTCATGAGTTTAAAAACTAGGTTTGGTAATCTAGGTAACATTCTAAATTTTGACACTTTAACGAAAGAAAATATTTATGTGTTGAATAGTCCAATTTTGTCCAACACTCAATTTGAGAAATTCATCAATTATTTCGGTAAAAATTCTATAGTAATTGATTGTACATTTGATGAAAAAGAGAATCTATCTGACTCTATTGATAAAATTCAAAAAGATGCAGAAATAGCAGTAAGACAAGGTGTTACCCAATTAATTTTAAGTGACAAAAATTTATCAGATAAAAAACTTCCAATACCAATGTTGCTATGTGTTGGAGCAATAAATACA
>Ga0255763_1005053_pt1 | contig 10765 bp, 6 predicted proteins | sample 041ome_2_FD_179963 | JGI IMG/M metagenome (GOLD analysis project Ga0255763, IMG submission 179963) | Coastal salt marsh microbial communities from the Groves Creek Marsh, Skidaway Island, Georgia - 041406US metaG (version 2) | ecosystem: Environmental > Aquatic > Marine > Intertidal zone > Salt...
CGGGTCTGGTTCGACGCGACGACGACCCTAAACCCTAAACGTGGATTCGATCGCGTTTCCGCACTTCGCGCGCGGCGCCGCGTTATCGACGCCCGACTCATGAAGCTCTCGGTGCTGTGTCACCGCGCCGACGCGCACGACGACGCCGCGCTGTCGCTCGCGTGGTGCGTCGACGCCTCTGCGCCCGATCGCGTCGCCCTGCTCACGGGATCGCTCGACGAAACAGTCAAGCGATGGATGCCCGGCGACGGCGCGAAACGACTGAGCGATTTAACGCGCGTCCACGCGTACACGGGACACACGCTGGGGGCGTGCGCGCTGGACGCGAACGCCGCGGGCGCGGTCGCGGCGTCGGCGCTGGACGGCGTCGTCCGGGTCTGGGACGCGGCGACGGGGGAGACGAGCGCGGCGGTGGAGAGCGCGCCGGGGGAATCGTGGGGGGTGAAATTCGACCCGACGCCGGGATCGACGCTGCTCGCGATCGGTGGAGGAACGTCGCAGAGCGTGCGCGTGCACGACGCGCGCGATGGGGAGAGGAAACAGACGCTGGAGCTGCCGGCGACGACGGCGGAGACGCCGAAAAACGGACGCTTCGCGCAGAGCGTGGCGTATTCGCCGGATGGGAAACGCATCGCGTGCGGGGCGATGGACGGTACCGTGGCGGTGTTCGACGTGAAAACGGGCAAGTGCGCGCACACGCTCGCCGGACACGTCGCGCCCGTGCGCGACGTCACGTTTTCTCCGGACGGGAAGACGTTGTACACGGCGAGCGACGACGGGTACGCGCACGTCTACGACGCCCATAATAAATCATTGATCGAGTCCCTGAGCGGGCACAAGAGCTGGGTGCTGTCTCTCACCGCCTCTCCCGACGGCACCGCCCTCGTCACCGGCTCCTCCGACGCCACGATCAAGCTTTGGGATTTAAAAACGCGCTCGTGCGCGCAAACCATGACGGATCACTCCGACGCCGTGTGGTGCGTTCGATTTTCCCCCGACGGCGCCGCGCTCGCCGCCGCCTCCGCCGATCGCTCGGTCTCGCTGTTCAATTTCGCGTGAGCGCGCGCCGCGCCGCGCGCCGCGTAGAACGTACGTTTGTGCGATATAAAACTAGCTCGTAGGTCGACGGCGCCGCCCGGTGTCTTTCTTCTCGCGCTTTTCTCGGTTCACGACTCGTCCCGACCCCCCTCGACGACGGCCGGTCCTTCGAGCAGGCCGCGACGTCACCGCGGGGCATCGCGTCGCCATTCCGAGTCGCGCGCGTCGTCGACGACGCGTGTGCGCGCGCTCGCTCGCTCGAGGTGCGCTCGAGGTGCGCGCGCGCATCGCTCGCCGCGTCCCGAGCGCGTCGTCGTCGCGCGCGCGCGTCGCGACGCCGCGACGCGCGCGCCGCGTCGCACCGCCGCCTTTCGCGACTGGATAAAGCGACGACGACCGACGGATCGACTGACGAACGACCGGGACTCGCAGGCGGACGACGGACGAAGATGTCGCAGTATGCGATGTGCCAGATGTGCCAGACGACGAGCGCGAGCGCGAGCGCGAGCGCGAGGCTGAGCTCGCGAAGGACGACGGCGGCGCTTCGGGACGGGACGGCGACGTCTCGACGACGAACGCGCGTGGCGACGATGGCGGGGCGGGATTACTACGACGTCTTGGGCGTGTCGCGATCCGCGGACGGAAAAGAGTTGAAGCGAGCGTACAGACAGCTGGCGCGAAAGTTTCACCCGGACGTGAACAAGGAGCCGGACGCGGAGCAAAAGTTTAAGGAAATTTCCAACGCGTACGAGGTGCTGAGCGACGACCAGAAGAAGGCTATATACGATCGATTCGGGGAAGACGGGTTGAAGGGCGGCATGGGCGGCATGGGTGGTATGGGCGGCATGGGCGGCGACCCGTTCAGCAATCCGTTTGATTTGTTCGAATCCTTCTTCGGCGGCGGCATGGGCGGCGGCATGGGCGGCATGGGCGGCATGGGTGGACAGCGCCAAGCGCGTAACCGTCCAACGCAGGGCGATGACGAGAGATACGATCTTGAAATCGACTTCCTTGAGGCCGTTTTCGGGGTCGAGAAAGAGCTCGACACCATGCGCCTTGAAAATTGCGACAAGTGTTCCGGGAGCGGCGTCAAGGCTGGCACCAAGCCTGTGACGTGCGGGACGTGCGGCGGGCAAGGCCAAGTCGTCGCCACCGTGCGCACGCCGCTCGGTAACTTCCAGCAAGTCACTGGATGCCAAGCGTGCGGTGGGACCGGTCAGTCGTCGACACCGTGCCCCGCGTGCTCTGGAGACGGCCGCGTGCGACGCAGCAAGAAGATTCAACTTCGCGTACCGCCGGGTGTGGACAAGGGCTCGCGCTTGCGCGTTCGAGGCGAGGGTAACGCCGGCCGGCGCGGTGGACCGCCGGGTGATCTGTACGTGTTTATCAACGTGCGCGATGATCCGGAGTTGAAGCGTTTCGAAAACGTCAACATTAGCTCCACGGCGACCATTCCGTACACCAAGGCGATTCTCGGGTGCACCGTCAAGGTGCGCACCGTGGACGGGCCGGTGGATCTCAAGATCCCTCCTGGCGTGCAACCGGGAAGCACGCTTCTCATGGCGAAGCGAGGCGTCCCGAGACTCGGCAACGATTCCATTCGCGGCGATCATTACGTCACCGTGAAGGTCACCATCCCCGCCAAGCTCGGCGACGACGAACGCGCGTTGGTCGAACAGCTCGACGCCAAGCAAAAGTAAGCCGCGTCGTCGTCGTCGTCGTCGTCGTCGTCGTCGTCGTCGTCGTCGGCATCATCGCGGCAAAAATAAGATTAGCGTTTATATCGGCAAGATCTCTTTCCTTCTTTCCTCTTACAAATACACCTCGTCCCTCTAACGCAATCGGATCTATCCGCTCGCTCGCCGCCGCGCTCACGCCGAGCCCCACGCGAGGCGAACTCGACGCGCGATCGCGATCGCGAGCGCCAGCACCACGCTCGCGCACGCGTACGCGCGCGCGACATCTCCCATCGTCCGTCGTTTCGTCGTCCCTCGCGTCGTCGTCGTCGTCGTCGTCGTCGTCGCGCGCGTCGTCGCGCCGTCCTCGACGCCGTCCCCATCTTTCCCATCTTTCGCGCCCTCGCGCGTCTCCCGTCGCTTGCGGCGCCGCCGCGGGAGCTCCGACCCCGCGAGTCCGATTCCCACCGCCTCGCCGTCCTCGATCTCGGTCAATCGCGCCATGGCGACGGACGTCGGCGCGCGCCGCGGTGTCCCGACACTTCGCGTCGCGTCGACGACGACGACGACGACGATGGCGACGCGCGTCCTCGGCGTCGTCCGTCGCGCGGCGCGCGCGATGTCGAGCGCGATGCGTCGACGCGAACCGCGCGCGCGCGCGACGGTGACGACGCGCGCGTGGACGACGACGCTCGAGCGCGCGAACGTTCGAGCGCGCGCGTGGACGACGCCGGCGCGGAGGACGTACGCGCGCGAGCGCGGACGCGCGAGCGAGGGAGGGAAAAATCGACCGCGCGCGAACGATGAGGTGGGTCGAGGGCGCGGACGGCGAGGCGAGGCGAGGCGAGGCGAGGCGAGGCGACGCGACGGGCGAGCGCGCGGGACGCGCGGGACTGACGACGAGACGGGCGCGCGAACGAACGATAGATTAAAGCGAAAGTCGTTCGATTGGTGCGAGATGGGGAAGAGGGGGCGTCGGCGCACGAGGTGATGGCGCTGGAAGAGGCGATGGCGGCGGCGAAAGCGGCGGGAATGGATTTGGTTGAGGTGAACGGAAACGCGTCGCCGCCGGTGTGTCGAATATTGGATTACGAACGAGTGCGGTACGACATCAGGAAGCGGGCGAAAGAGCAGAAAAAGGCGGTCAGCGCGGCGCAAAAGCGGGACGTGATAAAGGAGTTGCGATTGACGGCGAAAATCGACGTGCACGATTTGAATGTGAAGATAAATGGCGCAAAAAAGTTTCTCGACGCGGGAAATCGAGTGACGTTTCGAATCATGTTTAAGAACTCGGACGGAATAGCGCAGGACAAGCGCGCGACGCGCGGCGCAGAGATCATGGATAACATCATATCGATGCTTGAGGACGTTGAGGTCGTTCTCAAACCGAAAATGGTGGGTGCAAATCACATGACGTGTTCTCTTAAACGACCGACGAAGAAGTGAGAATGTTGTGTTGCGGCTTGCTCGCTCGCGAGTTGTAGTATTACAGTATATTAAGTAGAGATGAGAAATCACCGCGGCTGCGAACGATCTTTCTTCTTGCGCCAGATTGCAAAGTCTTGTCCAGAAAGCACGCAATCCCACGCGTCGTCTGCATGAAAATGACCAGGTCCAATTTTCATCAAAAGTCGGTCATCGATGACGGCGGCGTACACGCTCTGCTCGCACTTGACGATTTTCACTTCGCTCCGGCAGTGAATACCGGACTGTTTGCGAATACGAATCATGTCTTCGATGGGTTTGTGCAAATGTCCCCAGTTGTTGTCAAAGATGTGATCCCAGAAGATTGTCGGCGTGCCCGGGTGGGTCAGGATGTACGCGTATCCTTGAAGCTCTTTGTCGCGAGGAAACCGCCAGTGGCCTTGCGTCGATCCAGTGTCGTGATTTTCTATGAAAGTCACCGCTCGACTAGGCCACCAACCCATGACACCCGGAGGCTTGCCTGCTTTATCCGATAAGCGCCAATACTCTTGGCGTTCAAATACGGCGTGCAGGATGCCCTTGGTGGTAACGTCGAACGCGCCGGCGTTTCCGCCGGCGGCGTTGAGCCAGTTCACGATCCGTTGTCGATGACCATCTTGGTTGTAATCCAGAGCATCCATGTTATAGGCCAACGAATCCCAGTACTCACCGACCGCGAACTGCGGATTCGTCGCCTCCATGTAATCCTTCACGTGACCACCCCAGAAACCTCTCACGTAATCGAGTCGCCAACCGTCGTAGCCGACTTCTCGCATGAGCCAGCTCATCCAATCTTCGAGATCAGCCTTGACGAAAGCTTGATTATGGTCGATATTAGGAGCTGCATGGAACATTTCACCATCGGCTTTGTTTCCTCGGCCATGAAAATTGGGATCGTCTGCCACGATGGCTGTCGCGTCCCACGGTAACTTGCCTCCAAACTTGTTGTACGTGCCGGGTACGTCGCCTATGAAATGGGCGCATCGATGGTTAAGCACGGCATCACCGAGCGCCATCACACCATTATCGTGCAAAGCCTTGATGGCGCCCTTTAATTCTTCCTTTGTGCCGTATCGAGAGTCCAAGTTATAATAATCCAGAGGCATGTAACCTTGCTCGCTGACGCTCGATGTCGGCGGAGGCAACCAAACCACCGTGAATCCTAGTTCCGCAATGGTGGGTGCAAGTCGCTCGACGGCTTGGTACCATGGAGCCTTCCAAGACTCCCAGTTGAAGCCTTGAAGCAAAACTTCCCGACCGTTACCGACGGCTGATTTCTGAGGCTTTTGAATTCGCTCCGCCGGAGCAAAGTCGTCTTCGCTCAGTGGTGGAGTCGCCACCTCGTACTCGACTTGCATATTCATATCAAGCTCCTTCTCTTCGACTTCATCCATGGAGTCGAGATGCAACTCCGCCGCACGAAACGCAGCGGCTGTGGCGACGTCTATCGCTTCCTTAGTCCGCTCACCAGTGAGATCGAGCGTGGTGCTTGCGTACGCCGGCTCGGGCATGGGAATGACAAAATCGTCGCCATTGCGATCAAGCCACCGTCCTTCTCCACCATTTTCTTTGAGAACAAACCGCATCGCAGTGGGTGCGTTTCCGAGCTGAAGCTCCGCATAACTCATCTGAATCCGATCGGACAGCGGGTTCTCGCATTTCTTCATGGGAGTCTCGCACGCTTTGCCCGTGTCCCCGACCACTGAACCTTCTGGGCGCCATTGTTCCGGAGGCAACGTCCAAACATCCGCACGCGCGCCGCGAGGAACAATACCCCAATGCAAAACAATATTCCACGGAAGTTCAGCTTCTACACGCACCAAGACTCCACCACCCTCGACGTTCTTTTCCACTACGGCGCCAACTCTATAACTCACTTCTTTCTCGCGAATCAACTTTTCTTCAATGGTGTTCGTAGTGAGCCAAGGACCCTCCACCAACTTCACCGGCAGCGGTTCATCTATCGACTTAGTGATAGTGCGGGACTTTGTTACCATCCTCTTCACCTTTCGCATCCCAGTTTTGAGCGTCTTCGGCTTTTCCATGGGAGCCGCTTTGGCCAGTTCAAGTTCCGGTTCAGAGTCCTCATCCTCAGGCGGTCCTTCATCTCGCGCGGCGATTGGCTTGATAGATGTCAAACCGTTCGAACCAGCGCCAAAAAGTGACTCAACTAAGGCGTTAATATTCTCATCTTTCGTGTCGAACGGCTTGGGGTCCACAGGCGGGGTTAGAAGACGTTTCCACGCGTTTGCCGGCTCGGAGATTTCTGACGACGCTGCTGAGACGACTTCCTCCTTGACGGGAGAGCTCGCGCGCGCGTTCAAATCGATGTTCACTTCGACCACTGATGAAAGTGAGGCGAGAGATTCGTCCAACTCTTGCTCCTCTTGTTCCTCTTCGTATTCGTATTCTTCGTCCTCTTCAATCTCTTCCTCATAATCTTCCAGCATAGTAATCGTACGCGTCACTAACTCAGGTTCCGGCGGCTGTGGTATCGGCACGTGCCAATCTCTTCCGTTCGTGTTATGAATCCAGCGATCTTTCTTTGGTTCTTTGAACAGGAAGTTGATTGCGTAAAAGCCGTCCGCTACGTCACCTTCGATCGTAGCCGTGAGCGTGGGGCTCAAGCGTGACGACGTCGGCGTCATGCGCGTTTGACATACCCCCGTGGTTTCAATCGTAAACGGCGGTCTAATTTTTACTGGAGGTGTCTCCATGTTATCCCACGTTTCCTTACTAGTCGCCACGCCCCAATGCATGCGCAAATCTTGCCCTTCGGCGTCCATGTCCGTTTCCACGGTGACCTTGTACTTAACACCATTCGTCTCGACCCGAACTTTCACAGAGGCTTCCACGCGCTCGCGCGCCTTGACGACGAAACTTTTCGTGTAAAACTCATCCTTGGCGAATTCAGCGGCGGCTTCGAGTTCAATCGTCGCCCCTCCCGCTTCTCCTCCGCTCATCGCTCGCGTCGTCGTCGTGGTCCCTCGCGGCATCTGTAAACTCTTTGTCCTCTTCGACTCCCCGAGCTCGAGTCTATCGTCACCGTCCCGTTCACCGACCGTCACCGATCGCGCGCGCGCAAACGTTCGACACCTCGCCCGCGTCGTCGTCGCGCATCGCGCGCCGCGTCGTCCATCTCTCTCCGCCTTCGCCTTCGCCTTCGCCTTCGTCCCGCCGCGTCCCCGCGCGTCGCGCGTCGTTCCCGCGACGTTCGCGCGCATCGACTCCATCGCGCGCGAAACACCCGCGCTTTCGTCGACGCTCGCGCGTCCGTCGCGCGCTCGTCGCGACGCGCGCCGAACCGAACGCGCGCGTCGTTCGATCGGTCGTCGTTCGCGCCAACGCTGTCACGATCGGCGTCGCGTCGTCGCGCGCGCGCTGCGGTGCGGTGCGGTGTCGCTCGCGACGACGCGCGCGCGCGACGATCGTCGTTCGTCGCGCGCGCTCGCGTGCGGCTCGGGCGTTCGACGCCGCGCGGCGCGAGGGCCAAGATGTGCCGAGGCGCCGGGGCGGTCGCCGCGCGCGCGTGTTTGAAATGGAGCGCGGGTCGGAGGTCGCGAGCGGTGTTGCGTGTTTACAAGCGAGCAGAAGCGTGATTAGTTTAAATAGTCGGGAAATCGAAGAGAATGTCTTCGTCGTTGACGTCGGCGTGGACGTTCGCTTTGATGGGCTCGTCGTCGAAAGACATGCGCGCGGTGGCGACGGAGACGGGGTGTTCGAAACCGGCGGACGCGTCGCGAGAGGGCGATTGTCGGACGCCGCCGGCCCGGTTTTGACTGACGTAAAGCTGTAAATCGCGGGATAGCTCTTGGTGCTTTTTCTGGAGGTCGTGGATCTCGGCCTCGAGGGCAACTTGCTCGCGGAGGTAGTCGCCCTGACTTGCGCCCGGAGCCTGGACCATGGAGACGTTGCACAGACGAAGCTTGACGTTTGCGTCGTGGAGATGCGCCACGGTGTGCGAGATTGCTTTTCGTAAAGACGCGAGCTTGGACGTATCCGGTAAGCACGCGGACTGCTGCGTCATTTGATCGTCGTAACGGGCGAGTCGCTGATTCTGAAGCATCTCCAACCGCAACTGTTCGTTGGCGAGGTGCAGCGAGTTGCCCCAAGCCATGTCCGTGCTACTGTGCGCTCTCGCCCCGTTCTGGTGCTGCATGAATTGCGAGATGAAGTTGTCCGGATCGGTTTCATCGAATACACGTCTGAAGCCGTTTTCTTGTCGTTCCGCTTCTGTGAGTTTTCTTCTACCACTCGCCTTCGACGCCGGTTTCTGCTCCGCCGACTCGATGGGCTTCCTCTTCATCACCGTACCTTTCACCGACATGGGCTTCAACTTGCTCACTCGCTCTCGGATCTGTGTTTGACGCTCACGCGATTGATTTTCCGGGCGCAGCAAACACGATTTTGGCGCCGTTTCAGTGCCGCACTTGCCCTTCTTACTGCGCTTGCAGACGTCGCATTTGAACGATGCCACGCGGCTGCGGCCAACCCTGGCGGACGTCACCGCGCCGCTCGGAGGACGCGTGGCGGTTTTCGGGCCAGCGTTTTTGAAGTCATTGAGACTTTTCATCCCAGGTGGTGCGTCGCACGAGTCGTCGTCCGATGCGTCGCTAAACTTGTTCAATCCTTGCGCCCGCCAAGTCGTGGTGAACATCAGCTCGGCTAAATCGCACAGCTTTCTCATTCTGCTAGACGACGGGTAACAGGACCGACAGTTGGACCAAATCGAATTGCACGCTTTCCAAACCTCTCGAGACGACGCAAAGGCGTTCATTCTAAGTTTGTTCAGCACGATCGTCAGACCCATGGGCTCTTCCACCACGGACCCGTAATTCGCGCGCTCCACCGTCTGCGGATCGATGGGATCCCGGAAGTTCAACGCCTCGGGTTGATTTATGAAGTTTTCGAGTAAATGCTTGCATTTCTCCAGCTCCAATTGATTTTGAACGCGCTCATTCGCGAGCGCAACATCTGATCTAGGGAATAAATCCTTATCTTCCCGTCCTAACCCAACCTGCGTCGTGTTCGCGCCATCCGATCCCGCGCTCGTCGCAGCCATGGAATCGAGCGAAAGCACGCTCGCAGATTTCGGCATCTCGAGCGCCTCCCGCGATATTCCCACGCTCGGAATGCACACTAACCCCCCAAGCTCGCCGATTCCTCTCGAGGTCCATTTATTGTCGAAATACGCGCGAACGACCCGAACGGCGTCTAGCCTCGACGTCGCTCCCTCCCTCGTCCACTTGTCTTCTAAAAACGCCCACGTGCGCTCCACGTCCACTTTGTAATCATCCGTCGTGTCGTACTTCCTATCGTACGCCCGCTTGATCACCCACTCCAATCGTCCGCTCGGTCCATCGCCGTGCTCTCGTTCGATCTCCTCCGCTCGAACCGATCGCACCGCGAGCGCCCTCGAGTCCTCCCGGTCCTCGCTCGATTTCCCGCTCGTCGACGTCGGTTCGCTCGATCGCTCGAACGCCTCTCGCGCTCGCGCGTGTCTCAGCGCATCAAGCGTACACTACGATAAAATCGCGCGTCACGCGCGCGCGCGTCGTCAGTCACGTCGTCCCGATCGTTTCCTTCCCTCTTCCTCCGCTCGGCGTCGAGATATTTCCTTCTATCCACAACCGCCTCGGCGTTTGAACCATCGTCCCGTCCTTCGCCGTCGTCCGCGCGTCCTCGCCGACCCTCTCTCTCGCTCGCGCGCGTCGCGCGACCTCCCCGCGCGTCGTCCATCGCGCGCCGTTCGCCCGCCTTCGCCTCGCGCGCGCGCCTCGGCTCGATAATCCATCGCCCCGCGTTCGATCGATCGTCCCTCGCGTCGTCGTCGTCGTCGTCGTCGTCGTCGTCGTCGTCGTTCGCGCGCGTCGCGGCGCCTCGCGCGCGCGCCGCGACGCGCCGCGCGATCGTCGCGCCGAAAGTCGCACCTCTATCGCCAGGCGTATCGCGCCCCCGCGCGCGAGCGCGTCGCCGTCCGCGCGCATCGCTGTGCGGTGCCGCGCGACGCGGCCGACGCCCTCGCGGGTTCCGCGCGAACACAGGCGCGAGACGGCGCAGAGTACGCGTCGTCGATCGGGTCGAGTGTTTATGCACACGGGGATTCGTTCGTATTGTAGGGTGTCGTTAGGTGTCGTTAGGGTTTATGAAAAGGCCGCGACGCGCCGGCGACCGCGCCGGGACGCGCGCGCGCGGCGTCGCACGCCGACGCGCGCGGCGCTCGAGCGCCGTCTTCGCGTCCGTCTCGCGCGATGCGCGTCGCGTCGACGCGCGCGCGCGCGGGCGTCGCGGCGCCGCGAACGCGCGACGCGCGAGACCGCGGACGCCGCCGGGACGCGACCGCGCGCGCGCGACGCGGGACGCTGGGCGACGCGATGCGCGAGCGCGACGACGCGAGCGAGGAGAGAACGGGGAAACAACGCGGCGCGTCGGGGTGCGCGTGCGGGAAAGACGCGAGCGTGGCGTACGAGGCGTGCTGCGGGCGGGCGCACGGGGACGCGAACGCGGCGGCGGCGCTCGCCGCCGAGGACGTGATGCGCGCGAGATTCACGGCGTACGTCGTCGGCGACGCGCGATATATAGTGAGC
>Ga0255763_1005060_pt1 | contig 10759 bp, 8 predicted proteins | sample 041ome_2_FD_179963 | JGI IMG/M metagenome (GOLD analysis project Ga0255763, IMG submission 179963) | Coastal salt marsh microbial communities from the Groves Creek Marsh, Skidaway Island, Georgia - 041406US metaG (version 2) | ecosystem: Environmental > Aquatic > Marine > Intertidal zone > Salt...
CAGCGTGCGCTGTACAGTGCGTCCGATGACGTCGACGACAGCCAAGGCACCTCATCCTTGGGTTATAAACTTCATCATCATCATCGTCATCGCAGCGAGTTGCGCGAATTCGACGCCGGCGGAATGATAACAGAAAAGCATAGAAGAGCCCTTTACGCGGCGTTGGGTATGAGACAAGACCGATTGTCCATGGCGAGCGATTTCGTCGCTCCTTTCGCCGTTGGTTTGGTTGTTGTGGCAGCGATGGTAGTGCGAAATAGAGCGAGCGACAGATCGGCGAGCGAAGAGAGAGCTTCGCTACTTTCCTCTGACGCCGCGCCGCGTGAAAGCACGACTCATGCGCAAAAGGTCAGACGCAGCACGATTGCAGCCTCTGCACTGGTGGGATTAGTATTCCTCGGGACCGCGACATCCGCGATGCCAGGCCCCAAGGTTATGCGCACCGCGCGAGCAGAGGTTGCCAAGCTCGGCTCGAAATTGGCAGATTGCGCAGGTAAGTTTTACGTCGTCAATCTGCCGTTCACCTCGTGCTCTGTTCGAGGTAGCGCCATTGCGCAAGGCGCGCGCCCGTTCCCTCTGGAGGATTACATCAAATTTGAGTCCTTTGTCACGGCGAGACTCGGGTGGGGCGGTTATTGGTCAATGAAGGGGGCCGGTTACGAAGTTCGCAGCGCCGCGCGTGAACACGTCTTGGAGCAGCTGCGCATCAAGAAGGTGCAGAACATTACCAATGGCATTATGAACTATCACCGTCAATGTCTCAGAACGAAGACGTGGTGTACGGAGGAGGGTAGGGATAACGCTTGTTGCCGAGCGATGCCCGTGAGCGAAGCGGAACGAAACTCAGATTCGGATCTCGAATTTGAATCGTTTCCTCAAATTTTGCGCAACCTCTGCGCTTGCTCGCTCATGTTGGACAAGACGCCCACCGGATGTGGACAGATTGATGACTACGGCAGGGATCTGTACTGCGATAGAATGATTGCTCTCGGGACGGATGATAACTTGAATAAGTGTTGCGACGCACCCAACCCGTACCGTGTTCAGGAGTGTCTCTGCAAGGGCGACGACGCAAATTTCTTGGCTTACACGTAGAGACGTCGAAGGTTTGTAAAGTTTTAAGTAAAACGTGAAGTATTATAAAATGCATCGTGAATGCGAGACCAAAATTTCTTCTTCATTTCGACTCTACTGAAAAAGTTGTTTGGCTTCAGGGGAGGTTGACGATGACATGACAAATGGTTGAACGGCCCGGCGCATCCGCTAACGTATTCCAGTTTCACGTACGCCCGCGCGTTTCGTTCACATTCATCCATCCATTCCAGCGACACCGCCGTCAGTAATTTGAAACTCGGCTTCTTCTTCCTTCAACGACGGTCCTTGCAAGACTTTAATCACGCGCGCTTCCGCCCGTCCTTTACGAACTTGCAGACGAATGTGACTTGCGTGCGCCAACACGTGGCCACCAATCGCCTTTTTCGGTTCCATGCCGGCAAACGCCATTCCGCCCGGATCGGATTGCACCATGTTGGTCATGACGACAGCGACGTTGAATTCATCCGCGAGCTTGCGCAAACGCGCCAGAAACTGGTTCAACAACTGCTGACGCTCGCTCAACTCTCCGCGTCCGACGAAGTCTACACGAAACAACGACATGATAGAATCAATGATGAGAAGTTTAAAGGGTTCTTCCGCCATTTTAGCGCCGATGCACACGAGCGCGTGCGTCATTTGCTCGTGCGAAAACACTTGCGCTACCATGACGTTGGACAAGACAGCATCCGCATCGAGACCGAAACGATCGGCAATGGCAATCAAACGGTCCCCGCGAAAGGTCCCTTCGGTATCAATCCAAGCCACCTTGGCGTTACCGCCACCAATTTCGACGGGCATTTGCGTCGTCACGGCGAGCGTGTGACACAACTGCGTCTTGCCGCAACGCCATTCGCCAAAAATTTCCGTCAACGCACGCGTCTCAAATCCACCTTGTAAAATCGCATCCACTGCCGCGCATCCAGAGGTAATGTGCACGGTATCCTTACGACGTTCGAGTTGTTCCGCAGCGGTGACGAATCCACCGCAATCGGAATCCGATAAGAGTTTATTCGCCGCGTCCAGGACTTTTTCCGCCTTGGCGTCGCTAAACCCCTTGATGGCGATGAGCGACTTGCGCGGGTACATGACGAGCTGCCGAATCGTCGCGAATCCCGCATCTTTGAGCTTTTTAACGTCTGTCGCCGAGACCCCGCTCTGTTGCAATGCATCGATGAGAATGACGGTGACGGTGGAGCCGACGCCATCCGCACCGAAACCGGCGTCTTCGCTTTCAATGTCGACGCTACGCGCGTGAACGGGACGCAACGGGACGCGCGAAGCCAATCGTCACGGTCAGTCATCATCGTCGTCCAATCTCTCTCACGCGCGCGCCGCGGTCGGCGCTCCGTCGCGAATGACGCACATCGGTTCCGTTTCTTCATTAGCCGGCGCCGCTTTCTCACGGCGTTTACGAGCCGCTGTCGACATGGATGTCTGTCCCGGCGCTCTGACGGTGTCCCCTGTGGTGATTCGATTCGATTCGATTCGCGTCGCGTATCGGAACAGTCGTTAAAAACGCGCGATAAAGCGTCTCGCCACGTGCACGGCGTCTTTAATGTCTTTTTCGAGTGTCGTTCGTCGTCGCGGATGCAAAGTCGGATCGCGAGGCGAACAATGACGCGTGCGTCTACGCTACGTTGCGCTTACATCGGACGCGCGTCGCCCAAACCGAATTGTCTATATAAAGCTACGAACGGTACACCCCCCTCGAGATCACGCGTTGTGTCTCTCAATCGTCTCGGTGAGACGATTGATGAACGCATCGTCGTCGATGAGCTCTAATAACGCCGCTTTGACGGCGGATGCGGTGACAGACTTCTTGTTCTTCTCAGATGGCGTTGAGGACAATTTGGCCGCCGCGTTTGATTTGGCGGCGTTTAATCGACCCGATCCCGCGGACGTGCCGACGACATTTCTCGGCGCTTGTAACACGCGGACTGGTGGTGACGAAGACGATGACGGAGCCGGTGGTGCGGCACCATCGATCGAAGCCTTGGCAAAGAGTTGTTTCAACGCGTCCGCGGCGACGCCGTTCGCCGAACCGCGCGCATCGGTGGCACCGCTTAACACGCGCTCGAAAACTCCACACATGTGTTCGCACTCATCTTGGTCGTGAAACCAAATCCCATTCACGTCGCGTCCGACGCGATACATCAAATACGGCGGTGAACGTTCGAGTTCAAACGCCTCGCCGCCAATCTCCACCGTTAAATTCTCCGCCGCACACCGGTTCAACACCACAAACGCATCAAACGGTGCTGTCGCCCGCTTCACGACAAACAACGATCCCTCGACGTTTTTCCTCGCCCACTGCCTCGACGCCGGATCGAACCCGTAGAGCACGGCGTGTTTGCTCTGCGCGACGATGCGTTCAATGTTTGGGTCATCGTTTCGTAAAACCTTGAGGTTTACATCGTCGCTGCTCGACGGTACGGGTGACGCCCCGCTGCCTTTTGGTTTCACCGTTCTCGGCGCCATGTCTCGCGATTCACGGAGCGTTTGCGCGATGAGCGGCACGCGCGCGCGTCGCTCTGTGAAGATAATGAGATCATCGAGTTGCATCTTCGTGCACGCGTTCCATACGGCATTCGTCGATGCTCAGAACGTTGGCGCGACGTCGCGGACGAGCGATTAGTGACTACATTGTCGCGCAAACGCATCGTGGATTCACGCGCGCCATGTCGACGAAGGCGAGCGGTGATGGGGGCGAACGCGGCGGACGAACGCTGTGTGTTATCACGCACGAGAAACTCGTCGAATCAACGCCGCTTAAAGACCGGTTGCGACGCGAGTTACCGGTGAATGCGTACTCAAACGTGTTGATCGGAAGCAAAGCGAAGGATTTCGAGCGCGTCGGGGCGGACGGGGATGGGCCGTTGACGATGCTTTGGTGGTTCGCGCCGGCGGAGTCGACGCGGGGATTTTTAGAGGCCGACGCTGCGAGGACGAAACGGATCGATTGGATGCACAGTGGATCGGCTGGGGTGGAGCACTTGCTTGCGATGGATGCGGTGAAAAGTCATCCGTCGACGCTGACGAACGGCAAGGGAGCGTTCAGCGCGAGTCTCGGGGAATGGGGGGTGTTTGCGTGCATGTACTTTGCGAAGAGAGTAGATGCGATGCGGAGAGCGCAAGCGAAGGGCGAGTGGGTGCGCATGACTGTGGGCATGGTGCAAGGAAAGAGGATGACCATCGTTGGATACGGTGACATCGGGAGTCACGTGGCGAGACGAGCCAAGTCGCTCGGGATGAAGGTGCGCGCGGTGCGTCGGTTTCCAGAAAAGACGAGTCCGTCAGACGAATCGTGCGACGAAGTTTTGGCTTTTAATCGGCTGAACGATGCCGTGAAAGACGCTGATTACGTCGTCGTGGCGCTTCCGTCGACGACGGAGACGAATAAGATGATCAACGCCGATGTGTTAGGTTCGATGAAGAAGTCAGCCGTCGTCGTAAATCTCGGCCGTGGTTCGACGGTGGACGAGGACGCGATGGTCGAGGCGTTGCGGAACGGCGTCATTGCCGGTGCGGCGCTCGACGTCTTCGCAGTCGAACCACTTCCGAAAGATCATCCATTTTACTCGATGGAAAACGTGCTCGTGAGCTTTCATTGCGCAGATTTGACGGAGGATTACCATGATTTAGCGCTTGATTGTTTCATTCAGCACGCGCACGAATACGTCGAAAACAAGCCCTTCACCAACGTTGTGAACAAGGTCTTGGGGTACTGAAAAGAGTCACATTAATATATTTAGAGCGCGTGCGCATTGTCAGAAAACGAAATTTTGCTTCAACGCTTGTTCGTCCATTAAAATTTTGATTTGTCCACGTATCGCACCTCTGACTCCTCCAAACCGTACGTCTTCATGATGAGTTCACCCATCTTCTCGCTATAATCCCCTTGCAAGTCCAACTCATCCTTCCCTGTCGCACCCTTGGTCACGGAGCATCCACACGCAAACTTTTTCCCGAACGCCTTGGACGCCTCCTTCAAGTCAACGTCAAACTTTTCCAACCCGACTACGTTGGTGATCATCTTCCTTCTGTTCCTGCTCAACCGCGTGATGACAACCTCCTTGGCGTTTCCCTTCTTCTTCTTGGACGAAGACGACTTCTTCTTCTCTCCATCCCCGCCTTCGTCCGTTTCCGTCGCCGTTTCCGTCGCCGTCGCGTCGTCGCCAACCTTTGCCGCGGAAGACTCGGGCTGCTCCAGGGTCACCTTGTCGAGCTTTTCAGCCGCGAGGCGCGCGCACGAGACGTACTCGCAGTACTCTGGAGGGCACGTGCATGTCGGGCAGTACTCGACTTCCATGATTCGCGTCGGTTAGCGCGTGAACGCCGCGTCGAGCGCGTTCGTGTGTGACGCTGTGATTTGTTTTTTTCGCTTTTTGAGTTCGCGCGTGAGTCACTAGCGGCGAGTTGCGACACTCCCCGCCGCGTGACTGGCTGAACCGACCCCGTGGGGCGCGCGAGGACGCGACTGGGGGAGGGGTGATTGATTCACGTAGGCGATGGGCGACGACGCGTCGTCCGGCGGCGACGCACACGACGCGAAGAATGCGAGAGTTGTTGACGCTGACACCACACCGACAGAGGAGCCAACGAGCCAGCGGACGCTCGAGGACGCGCTGGAGGAGTGTCTGACGATTGAGACGCGCGCGTTCGACGATGGATTCGACGAGGGCGTCGTCGACGGGCGGGCGTTGGGTGTGGAGGAGGGTAAAGAGCTCGGGTTTCGGAAAGGTTTCGAGCTCGCCGAGGAGGTTGGGTATTATGCTGGTTGCGTGGCGGTGTGGAAGGAGTGCGCGGCGCGGGACGGTGGGTTCGGTGAGCGCGTGGATAGGTTGATTGCGAATTTCGATCGCGCGTTGGAGGAAAGCGCGCTCGGTAACCCGTTGGATGAGGGGATATTGGATCGAGTGGAGTCGTTGCGAGGCAAGTTTAAGACGCTGGTCGCGTTGCTCGGAATGCGCGCAGAGTATTCACCCGCGGATTCGGCGCTCGGGTTTAGTTTTTGAGTGCTCTCCTGTACTAAATAGAGGTTGTATCGTGTGCTTGTAGTGAAGAGGTAGAATTACTAGGGAACGTTGTTGACAATGTGCGTCGCTACGCGGCGTCGTTGGTTTGCGGTATGAGCCCAATGGCGCCGACGGTTGGCTCTAAAATTTTACCGCAGCCGAGGCAGTTGGAGCCGTCGTAGAACACAGCGTACTGTCCAGGCGCGAGGCCTTGGTCGTCCTCGTTAATTTTGATGTCCGCGGCCCGGTCGCCGTTAACTTCTCTAAACTTGAAGCTGCAGTCGTACATTTTTTCGCCGTGTCTAACCTTGACGCGCAAGCCGTCGATGTTTTCCACGTCCGGCTCGGCGCCGGAAACCCAGTTGAATCCGGCAACAGTAAAGTTATCGCGCGCCTTGTCGAGTGAGTAATAATCTCTCGTCACGTACACGATGTTGTTGACGCAATCTTTGCCGGCCACATACCACGGTCCGCCAGACAAGAACAAACCGCTCCTCTGACCAATGGTGTGAAACCAATACGCCCGATGTTTCCCGAGAACTTTCCCTGTTTCAACCTCTATGATATCACCCGGCATCTCCCCGAGGTGTTCCGCTATAAACTCGCTAAATTTAACCTTGCCCAAGAAGCAGATTCCCTGAGAGTCCTTTCTCCCCGCGTTGGGTAACGCAGCTGAGTTTGCGAGCGCGCGAATCTCCGCCTTTGGCATCCCCCCAACAGGAAAGCACACGCTTCTCAGTTGCTCTTGGCTTAAATCAGCCAAAAAGTACGTCTGGTCTTTGAAAGGGTCACCAGACATGACGAGTCTCGCCTCCCCCGTCTCCTCGTCGCGCTCCACCGCCGCGTAGTGCCCGCTCGCCACTCGATCAAACTCCCCAGGGTGCGTCTTCGCCAACCACTCCCGAAACGCCCCGAACTTCACTCGGCTGTTACACAACACATCCGGGTTCGGCGTGCGTCCTCGTCGAATCTCCTCGACGCTATCCTTCACCACCAAGTTCCAATATTCTTCCGTCAGAGGCACCGTCTCCAGCCGCACACCGACACGTTCGCACACCGCCTCTGCCACCTTCAGGTCCTCTTCCCACGGGCACTGATCCCACGTGTTTCTGAAATCCTCCTGAAACCAAATCTGCAGGTAAAACGCCACGCACTCGTGTCCGGCGGCGCGGAGCAAGGAGAGCGCGACGGAGCTATCCACGCCTCCGCTCAAAAGCACCGCAACCTTGAGCGGTTGACTCGTCTTCGGTTCCGCCAGCCGCATCGCCGACGCGTCGGCGGGGACCCAATCGAAGGTTGACGATGGCGACGCATCCGCGCGGACCCGTCGACGGCGCTCGACGGTGGTCGACGAACGAAGAGCGTTCGGGTATCTTTCGCGTTGAAACTGGCGGCGGCTGCGTGAACGATCGAGCACCGCCGACGACGAACACGACGCGATCGCAGAGGCGACGGCGACGACGGCGCGCGCGCACATGATTGACGGGTCGAATGACTCTTCTTTCGGTCGGTCGGTGTGTGACGACGCGTGGGTGTTTTTGTCGTTTGTTGTTGTTACAAAGGAAGGAAAGAAATGAAAAAGCGCGCATTCGTTCAGTCGTTCATTCCGTGCGGATGTGATTAAACGACGTGCGCCACGCGAAGACTCTCGTGATCCATAAAGTCGACGAGGCCTGGAATGGTGTTTGGATGACGACGAATGGCGTCGCGGAGCTCGTCGTCAGCGATGACGAGGACGATGTTTTTGTACTCTTTTAAAGCGGCGCCGCGAACGCCCGATCCAGACTTGTGCGCCGTGGCGACGCCCAAAGCGACGAGGTTCTCGAAAGCGCGCACGAGGACAGAACGACTGCAGTCCTTGGCATGAGTGAGCTGTTCGCGAGTGCCCATATCGTTGAGCTCCTGGGCCAAGGCGTCAAAGGTGAAGGATGGACGCTTGCGAGCCGTGTGCATTCTGTACATGGCGACGCAGAGCAAGAGCTCGAGCGGCGTAGCGCCGATGAGGGAATCGATGAATGAATTGCGCTTGAAGCTGTTGGCGGCGTCGACAATGTCTTGCCCAGTCACCTTGCCGAGACGTCTGTTAACTCGAGACAAGATGGCGCACGCCATTTTACTTACAGATGCGGGCGTGTTTTCCAGACGTCCGTAATGTTCAAGTTCTCGCTTGACAGCGGTACTCATCATTGCCGCGTGCACGTGAAAGTTCCACTGTTGTACGAAATCTGGCTCGCTCGGGCAGAGGTACTTGTCCTTTTCGGTGAGTTTGAGCGCTTTCGCGACGCCGTCAACCATGGAAACGGTGTTACCCGGAGGTGCGATGACGATTCTTCTGTTTGAAAACCGCGACGCGACGCGCTTTTCGAGCATGCGATCGACGCTGTGACGACAAGTCACGCCCACAACTGCCGCTTGCACCGTGGATTGCTGAAGCAGATCCGTGATAGCGTACAGCAGCGTTTGTTTCGAACGCATGGCGAATAGTTCGAAATCATCCAGAATGAACACCACACCTCTCTGTCCTCCTTGCAGCAACTTGAGCATTTCCGTCATAAACGCGACGTTTTCGGCAAACCCGCCGCTCGAACGCCCAGCTCCGCCGCCGTCGTCATTCATGTTTGGACACAGCTGCGCCGCAATCTTTTGCATCCCTATTCTCTCATCCGCGTGTAACAGTCCACTCAGGTGCACCGTCACTAACTTACCAGAGTGCCTATCCTCCAAAATTTTCAACGCTGAATCGAGAATCAAAGTCTTGCCGCTCCCTCTATTTCCTACGATTAACACCGAGTTGTTTTGCCCGCCAGAAACGGTGTCTTCGAGAATGTTCAATAGGTGATCGCGATGCGCCTTTAAGTTTGGGGCGAAATCCAACCCGTCGGCATCGATCGGGCGCTCACGATTGAGCCCGAAGAGCCTTCGTCTTAAAAGTCGAATGGCGGCGTCACCCGGTCTGGAGCACGGCGCCTCGGTTTCCTCCTCCTTCAGTGCGAGCGCCAACGCCACTCTCGAAGGAGCCTCACACAACTCTGCGGAATCCATCACCACTTGCGTTCCACCAGCGTAATCATCCTCGTAACCTTGCGTCCCACCGGCGACTAAATCGTCGTCGTCTTCGTCTAAATCATCCAATGCCTCGGTTTCCACGTCTGATTCGCTCTCCACTTCCAACCCCGCTAAAACCATCTTAATGTTCGGACTCGCCATCGCCCCACCCACGTCTGGTGAAAACGCCGCATTCGCATCGTCACCCGCTTTATTCCCTGCGAACCGTCCGGGTGTCAACGATCGTCCTTCACTCGGCGTTCCCTTTGCGGATTTCGGCGTCGTCCGCGCGTCATCCTCTCGCTCTTCTTCCGCGTCAAAGTTTATATTCTTCACCGGAAGCTCACCCGACGCACCTTTCTTCCTCTTCATCGATCCCGACGCCGTGACGGTGGGTTTGCTAACCACGGTTGATTTTACCCGTTCTCCACCCGTCGTCGTCGCGAGTATCCCCTCTTCTTCTTCGTTTGCGTTCAACGCCCGTTCTCTCAACGCTTCGTCATCAACTTCAACACCTTTTCTTTGACGTCGCGGTTCCGTCGCCGTTCCTTTCACCGGCGTCACCGACCCACGCCCGCTCGTAAATATCGATCCAAACGTCCCGCGCGTTCCCGCCGATACTGTCGTCGCGATATCCCGCGATGATCCGTGTGTCGTTACAGATGGTGTGCGTCCATTGTAAAAGTCGTTTTCATCAGCAGCAGTGTCAACGTCCACGTCGTCGTCGTCGTCTTCATTCGTCCATCGCCGTCTCGCGCTGAAGAGTTGTCTCGCCCCCGAGCCCAGGAGGCTTTTAATCGCGTCTTGCATCCGATGCGTCGATGCGCCGTCCGTCGCGATGTGTCGTTCGATGACGATGCGTGACTTCAAAAAATTTGAAATTTTTTCATTCTTCAGTGATAGACAGACAGACAGACAGTCGGCAACGACACTTGGGATGGATTTCTAACGATGCACTCTCAACTCGTACTACAGCAGTGGAATAAAAAATGAAAGAAAAACTATGAGGTACGCACTAGATCGCGCGCGCGATGTCGAGCGGTGGCGAATGTGGGACGCGGGCGCCAAAGGGAGACGGAGCGAAGCGTCGGATTTACGAAGCGTCGCGATTCTCGCGAGCAACGGCGACAATCTTTTCAATCTCTCTGCTCACGAGCTCGAAGGAGGTGAAGGTGATGGCGGCCGCCGGGGTGGTGCGGATGAGGTTGGTGCCGCACCCGCGGTAAAATGCGGTGACGCCGCCCTCGCGATAAATGCGGCGAACGAGGTCGCCGATGCCGCGAAACGGACCGAGGCCGTGGACGTGCATGTGGGATCGAATCACCTCGTGTGGGTACGTCAACGTCGATGCGATCATCTTGGCAAAGGCGCTCGCGAGCATGAGGTCCATCGGGGCGATTTCGTCGAGGAGCACGCCGCGCTCTCGGGCGAGAGACACCTTGATGGATTCGTAGAGCGGAAATTGAATGATGACGTGCGCGATGCCCATGAGCGACGGACCAAAGCCGCTGTATAAACCCTTCAATCCCTCTTCAGACGCCATTCGCGTCAAAGCATTCATGGTGGACGTGTAATGCGCGCGTTTCGGCATCGCTGCCGCCAGC
>Ga0255763_1005067_pt1 | contig 10746 bp, 10 predicted proteins | sample 041ome_2_FD_179963 | JGI IMG/M metagenome (GOLD analysis project Ga0255763, IMG submission 179963) | Coastal salt marsh microbial communities from the Groves Creek Marsh, Skidaway Island, Georgia - 041406US metaG (version 2) | ecosystem: Environmental > Aquatic > Marine > Intertidal zone > Salt...
AGCGTATCAAAAAGAACAAATTATGTGGTTGCCGGCGAGGATGCGGGTAGCAAATTAGATACAGCAAAGTCACTTGGTGTTAAGGTTATTGACGAAGCTGAACTACTGAGAATATTAAATAAGGGATCTTAATGAAATTAGAAAATACTTTAATAATTATTACTAGCATACTGTTTATAAATACATTATATGCATACAACACAAATAATGAATGCGAAAAAAAACTTAATAGTGGCAATGCAGTGGAGGCTATCGAGCTCGCTAAAACATTAAGCAACGATTACGACAAGAACTTTTGTCAAGCCAAGGCATATTATCGGCTGAACAAACCTCAAGAAGCCGCAAAATACTTTGAAACAAGCGAGAAATATGCAGATTTACCAGTAGATCAAATGTTTTCAATGCTCTATAAAGGCATTAGTCAACGTGACTCTAATGAAATTGATATCTCTATTGCTAGTTTTACGAAGGGTTTAGAGACCGCTAAGCTTGGTAATAGTAAATACATGCAAATGGAGCAGAAATTTCTTAATCAGCTTGGAATGAGCTATTTAAAACTTAATAAGGCTGAATTATCCTTAGAGAGCTACTCAAAAGCGCTAGGAATATCGTCAAATGACGATGAACGTGCTGCGAACTTTAAAGGTGTTGCTCAAGCGAATGCTGCACTGAACAATTATGATGATGCTATTGAATATGCCGTTAAAGCAGCTAATACCTACCAACGTATTGGAGATTTGGGTTCTTATGCTGATATTGAAATTGATATTGCACAATATTACGTAAGCTTGGGTAATACGGACATGGCTATTAAAAATCTACTTTCATTAAGTAACTTTGCTAAGAAGAATGGTGGTAAGTATTATGAAGCGAAGAGTGCTATTGAGTTAGCAAGTATTTACAAGCTAACAGGTAATATATCGGAATCTGATACCCAGTTAGCTAAAGGTAGGAGTATTGCCAAAGAGATAGGTGCTACAGATTTAATGTAATTTCTTGATGGTTATATATTTAATTTAACATAATATACATTATACGAAGTATTTGAATGATTTAGTCGGTGTTCAAGCCTGTCCCTACTTTAATATATACTATGAAATACCTATATAATTGGTCCATGAATCAGTTTATATTCGCCATTGTTTTAAGCCTAATGTTTAACACAACTGTATATTCAGCGTCAAAAAAGATTGCCATACTCTACGATGAAATGTTTCTGACCCATTTCACGGGCGAGAATCACCCAGAAAATGCAGAGAGATTAAAAACTGTCATCTCAGATTTAAGAATGAATAATGAACTACTCCCCTATTTGCTATGGCCCCCTATCAAAGATATAAATAAGCCAATTCTAGAATTAGTTCATGATACAAATTATATTGCGCTTGTTGAAAAAGAAGTGGCAGCTATTCGGGATGGGGAAATTAGTTACCTGAGTACAGGTGATACCGTTATATCAAAAAATTCATTAACTGTGGCAAAAAAGGCAGTAGCAGCAGCAATCACTGGCGTTGATGGCATTATGAATGACCAATATGGGTCCGCTTTTGTCCTATCAAGACCGCCAGGGCACCATGCAACAACTTCTAAGGGCATGGGCTTTTGTATCTTCAATCAAGCTGCAATCGCTGCGAGATACGTGCAAGATAAATATAACTTAAAGAACATACTCATAGTTGACTTTGATGTTCATCATGGGAATGGCACACAAGATATATTTTATGACGATGCGACTGTTTTTTATTTTAGCGTTCATCAACATCCACTTTATCCACAAACCGGCCGACCAGAAGAAAAAGGGATTAATAACGGGTTGGGTTATACGCTTAATGTCGATATGCAAAAAGGTGCTGGAGATACAGAGTTTTTGAAGGTCTTTGCAGAAAAGTTGTTGCCGGTAATGGATAAATTTAAACCTGAATTCATTGTTATTTCTGCTGGATTTGATTCCCATAGCGGAGATTTATTGGGAGGCTTAGAGTATACTGATAAAGGATACAAACAGGTTGCAGCCTTACTCAAAAATATTGCAAAAAAATATGCTGAAGGGCGTCATCTTTATATTTTAGAAGGGGGTTATGTACCTGAAAATATTTCACGATCAACCCAAGCTATTCTCTCGGTAATGGCAGAATAGATTTATACGAAGGATAGATAATCGAACAACTTGAAAATATTATCAGCGCCCTATCAGCATGGCTTTGGGGTGCACCCCTATTAATACTTCTATTTGGCACCCATCTCTATTTAACCATTAGACTGGGTGGCATTCAATTTCGTACCCTACCCCTCGCCTTCAAAATAGTTTTTAGCAAGTCTGACGGTGATGGTGATATTTCACACTTTTCCACACTTATGACGGCACTTGCAGCAACAGTTGGTATCGGTAATATTGTCGGCGTTGCAACCGCTATCACATTGGGTGGTCCGGGCGCAGTTTTTTGGATGTGGTTAACAGGACTTTTGGGTATGGCAACCAAATACTCTGAAGCATTGTTGGCGGTCAAATATCGTGAAAAAGGACCCCACGGCATGCAAGGTGGTCCTATGTATTACATTAGCAAAGGAGCCAATTTGCCTTGGCTAGGAGCAGTCTTTGCTTTTTGTACATTTATTGCCGCTTTTGGTGCCGGTAATATGGTGCAAGCCAATTCAACGGCTTCTATTTTTAGGCATGTTTTTGATATACCTTTAGAAATTACTGGGGCGGTCTTAGCGCTATTTACTGGACTTGTCATTATTGGTGGGATCAAATCGATTGGACGCTTTACCTCCTACTTTGTGCCCTTCATGATTCTGCTTTATTTTTTTGTTGTCATCACGGCGCTCATTATAAAATTTGATCAAATTCCTCATGCTTTTTACCTTATTTTTCATCATGCATTTACGGGCCATGCTGCAACAGGTGGTTTTTTGGGGGCAACTATCGCAATGGCGATTCGCTTTGGTGTTGCCCGTGGTTTATTTTCTAACGAGGCTGGATTAGGTTCTGCACCTATCGTCGCTGCAGCAGCCAAAACAAAAGATCCTGTTAAGCAAGCCTTGGTAAGTATGACGGGTACTTTTATCGATACGATAATCATTTGTTCTTTAACGGCGCTAGTAATCCTAACCACAGATGTCTGGACCCAGGGCATCAGTTCTGCCGACTTAACTGCGCAAAGTATACATGTCACACTCGGGGATACCGGAGCAATTATCGTCGCACTCTGTACGGTATTATTTGCATTTTCATCGATAATTGGCTGGTGTTTTTACGGTGAAAAAGCATTTGAATATCTATTTGGCTCTAAATCAATAAATATATATAGGCTTGTTTTTGTTGCCTTTGTTTATGTCGGTGCTACAGTGAGTTTGGCATTAGTGTGGAACTTTGCTGATCTCATGAATGGATTAATGGCTATCCCAAACCTCATTGGTATCTTTCTGCTAGGAAGAATACTTAAAGCTGAAACGGACAGATATTTTAAGAAAACTAACTCTTAACCGTACTCATCAATGTTGCAAACAATGAGATAAGAGCCAACAACGCAAGATAATAGCCAACATAAGCAAACCCGTATTGATCCGCTAGCCATAAGGCAATAAATGGCGCGAAAGATGCACCGAGAATGCCCGCCAAATTAAATGATAACGATGAACCGGTGTACCTAACTTTTGTTGGAAACAAATTCGAAAGCAACGTCCCCAAGGGGCCGTAAGTGAAACCCATAAGTAACATACCTACCGATAAACCGAAGAAGATACCATATGTCTCAATCATGACAATATGACTTAAAGCAAGACCAAAAATAATAATCGTGAGCGAGGCCAAAGCAATTATCTTCTTAGGATTATATTTGTCTGCAAAATAGGCTGAAATGGGAATCATCATGGCAAAGAAAAATATCGAATAAAGTTGCGCGATTAAAAAATCATCTTGGGTGAAATCAAGATGGGTGATTGCCCAGCCGGCAAGAAATACCGTCATCAGGTAAAACAGCCCAAAAGTTGCGATACCGATAAAAGTCCCGATGGCAAGTGATCTTTTATGCTCTTTAAAAATATGAACGAGGGGGACAGCTTTAAGGTCAACTTCTTGTTTACTGGCTTTAACAAACTCGGGGGTCTCTGTAATTTTTAGCCTTATATAGAGCCCTAAAGCGATAAGAACTGCACTGGCAATAAATGGTATTCTCCAGCCATAATCAAGGAATTGCGCGGCTGTGAGTGTTTCTGAAAGGTAAAGGAAGATTCCGCCTGACATTACCAAGCCGATGGGCGCACCAAGCTGAGGGAACATACCGTACCAAGCGCGTTGATTTTTTGGCGCATTTTCTACGGCTAATAATACTGCCCCGCCCCACTCGCCACCTAAGCCAAAACCCTGCCCAAATCGACATACAAGCAATAGTAGCGGGGCGATGATGCCGATTGATTCGTAACTTGGTAACAATCCGATTAGGATGGTTGATAAGCCCATGGTTAACAATGCTGCAACGAGTGTGGCTTTCCTCCCGATTTTATCGCCGTAATGGCCAAAAAATGCGGAGCCTAAGGGCCTTGCAAAAAAAGCAACAGAAAAGGTTGCTAGTGATTGCAACATTTGTGTGGTTGGGTTTGACTCGGGGAAAAAAAGATGCGGAAAGACAAGTATGGCCGCATTGGCATAGATATAAAAATCAAAGAACTCAATTGTCGTACCAGCTAAACTTGCAAAGAGTACTGTACCCTTTGAATTACTCTTTTTTATCAATTAGTTATAGCCATTACTTCAACCAAACAATCATGTGATGTAGGTGCATTTCCCATGTCACCAAATGCGTTTGAGCTCACCGAGTTAACCACCCCGTTGTTATGCTGCCGCCAATAACCTAGCGTGGTAACAACCACACCTTTGTTGACATCTGTTGTTACGCGCGCCACTGCTTCAAACGATCCGCGATCGTTGAATACCTTTACTTTATCCCCTTCATTGACACCACGGTCCATGGCATCGGCCTGGCTAATTAAAACAAATTGTTCGCCTTGCGCTTTTAATTTTTGCTCCATGTTGGCATAACTTGAATTAATGAACCCATGACTTTTTGGTGCAAGAATATTTAAAGGATATTTTTTTGCTAATGCTGGATTGGCCTCGGCTGTCTCCCTCGATGCGACATAATCTGGCAGCTCCGGAATATCCTCGCCCGGTTGGAAATCATCGTACATTTGTCTAAATGGACCAGCAACAAAATTCTTTGCTCCCACTAAACGAAACTCGCACTTGCCTGAAGGGGTTGGGAAGTTACCCTCTTTATGTGGCGCTCGGTTATCCTTGGTACCAACATTAAGTCGTGCATAACCATGTTTTTTTAAGTAGTCTAAATCGATCCCGTCACAGGCAGGCGCATCCCAGTCAATATAATGCTCCAAGCATTCGGTATCGTTCCACTTAAAGTTATCTTCCTCAAAACCCAAACGTTTTGCTAGTTGTCGGAAAATCTCATTGTTAGGGATACACTCTCCAGGCGATTCAACACATTTTGCATTGTAGGTCAGGTACAAGTGTCCCCAAGAGAGGATAATATCCTCTTGCTCAGCCCCCATCGAGGAAGGTAAGAGAATGTCGGCAAACGCGGCCGTGTCAGACATGAAATGTTCTGCGGAAACTAAAAACAAATCCTCACGCTTTAAACCTTCTAGAATTTTTTCTGATTCTGTCGATTGCGTCACAGGATTCGTATTCCAGCACATCATCGATTTAATCGGTACATTAAGCTTTTGTTCACCAGTCAATACACGGCCTAATTGAAGATTATTCACGACCTGTGTCCCTTTAGGGATTAAGTCAGGACGGCAAATGACATCAAATTTGTACGGATGCTCCCAAACAGGAAACTGTAAAATACCTCCACCAACATGGCGCCATGCACCTGTTAATGCCGGTAAAGCTGTCACCGCTCGGATGGCTTGACTGCCACCATAACTTTTTTCAAGCGCCACCCCAATTCTAATGGCTGACGGCTGGGTTGTGGCATATTCACGTGCGAGTTTTCGAATATCATCCGCCGCAATACCGGTAATTTGTTCTGCCCACTCTGGCGTTCTTTGTTTAGCTAATTCAGCTAATTCAGGAAAACCTACGGTATATTTATCTACATAATCTTGATCAACCAAGTCTTCTTCGATAATAACATTCATCATAGCCATCGCTAGCGCACCATCTGTGCCTGGTTTTGGGCAGACATGCCAATCAGCTTCCTTGGCTGTTTTTGAGGCATAAGCGTCAATAACAACGACTTTTGAACCATTTTTTTGTGCCTCTTTAATAATATGCCAGTGATGTAAATTGGTGCTTACAGAATTACAAGCCCAGACAATAATAAATTTGGAGTGAATAAAACTTTCGGGATCAACCCCCGCGGTGGGTCCAATGGTTAACAACCATGCTGTGCATGAACCCTCACCACAGAATGTTCTTTCAGTTACCGTAGCTCCGAGTCTTGCAAAGAATGCATCACCACCATTTAGCCCGTGTACCAATCCTTGATTTCCCAAATAGCTATTTGGCATAATAGCTTGCGGACCATGTTCCTCAATAATTTGTTGCCATCTAGTGGTTATGGTGGTTAACGCCTCGTCCCAAGAGATACGCTCAAATTTCTTCTCGCCCTTTGGGCCAACACGCTTCATTGGATAGAGCAAACGATCCGGATGATAATGCCTTTTTTCGTAATCTTTTAATTTAACGCAGAGCCCGCCTCGTGTCATTGGGTGGTCAGGGTTACCCTTAACGCCAACCAATTTATCATCCTTCACTTCATAAACCATAGAGCAGGTATCAGGGCAATCGTGTGGGCATCCACCATGATAAAATTTCGTTAAATTACTAGATTGATCATCCATCCGTATTCTCCAAATATTTATGCTTTAGTTTAACCGACTGTTCAATATTTTCAAGCTTAGATTGTATCTATTGACATTGTAATTATGATGTGTCAAGTTAGAAAAATTATTAATTTTATTAATAATATATTTTGTAGCTTTACTTAAAAATAACAGGAGGAATTCTGATGAAAAATGCATTAGGAGTTAGTTTAGGTATTTTAGCTTTGGTTTGGACATATTTAGCGCTTACCGTTTTATCGGGTTATGTTTTGGTATGGGCTGGGTTTGTAGCATGGGGCGCCTATTTTGTTGTGGGTGGAAAAAGTGCATTGGCAGACACAATTACTGCAATGATTTACGGGTCGATCATGGCTGGTGTAGCAGTAGTTATTATGACATTGCTCGATGATTATCTCGATCTCCCTCTTGCTGCCGCTATTGCAGTGGGTATTACTGTTTGGGCTTTGACCATTATTCCAAAACTCAAAAATATTACTGCAAATGTATTTGGTTACGCCGCAACCTTTGCACTCATTGTGCAATCGATGCTGACTAATTTATTAGCATCCGAAGGGGCAGAAATTATTAGTTTAAGCTTAGGTAACCCAATCGTATTAGCATCACTGTCATTTATTGGTGGTGCAGTTTTTGGCTTACTGTCAGAAAAATTAGCCGCAAAATTAGGCTAAATTGATGACTTAAAAAACCACCCTAGTCGGGTGGTTTTTTTATTGATTAAAGAATCCGAGATTAACGACGCGGTCGTTAATCATGGTTATTTCAACAAACTTATAAGTCTTTCCGGGTGAATATTCAACAATATTGTTGTAATACCACATTTCTACTTTATCTTTTTGTTTTGCATCCTCAACCCTAACTTTTGACCCAACCACACCCTGGGCACCTTTTGGTTTAATGGCAATCTCTTTGTTGTCGGGTTCGCCAATATATTTAACTACCCGGGCTTTTGGCTTGCCACTAAAGACACTAATAAATTCATCTTCGGTGAATGTTCTTTTTTTTGTTTCGCCAGCATAACCAGTAGCTAAAAACAAAACACTTAATAAAACTGTAAAAAATAATTTTATTGACTTACTCATAATTTTTTTTCCATTATTCATTTATTGATATTTTTAAACCATCATAACCTGCAAAAATATTCTCAGGTAATTTGTTTTGTAAAGAATCGTATTCTAAATCATGTGTCATATGAATAAAATAAGTTTCTTTTGCCATAATTTGTTGCGCCATAGTAACACTTTGATCAAAGCCAAAGTGAGTAATGTGAGGCTTTAATCTTAAACAGTCAAGAAGTAGAACATCTAATCCCTTAAGAAGTTCCAATGAATTTAAAGGTATCTCGGATACATCGGTGATGTAGGCTAGATTGCCAATACGGTATCCTAAAATTTCACCACGGCCATGCATTACTGGAATGGGGGTTATGGTATGACCAAATAGCTCAAATGGTTGCTCAATCACTATGGGCTTTAAGACGGGAATTTCCCAAAAATCTTTGGGTTCTAGCATTGCGTATTTAAACTTTTGCAGTAGCTGCTCAATTACAAATTGATTACCATAAATAGGGATTTGTTTTTTATTAATTTGACAAAAAGCGCGAAGATCATCAATGCCGTGACAATGGTCAGCATGATGATGGGTAAACAACACCGCATCAACTGAAGTAAGTGACTCTCTTAGTGCTTGTTCACGCAAATCAGGGCTGGTATCAATTAAAATATTTTTACCATTATTGAGGGCTATATAGCTTGAGCAGCGCGTTCTCACATTTCTTAAATTCTTCGATTGGCATGTGTCACACTGGCATCCAACGACAGGGGTGCCAGCGCTTGAGCCAGAGCCTAAAACAGTTAATTGCATTGGCACTTTGTAAATAAATTAAAAAAGTTTTTCGATGTTTGCTCGCCCACTTGTTCAACAGGTATTTGATGAAGTTCAGCAATTTTTTCTGCCACATATACAACGTTGGCAGGTTCATTTAATTTTCCTCGATTGGGGACTGGCGCAAGGTACGGTGAATCAGTCTCAATGAGAATTCTATCCAAGGGGATCTTTTTTGCCGTTTGCCTTAACTCTTCTGCATTTTTAAAAGTTACAATGCCCGAAAAGGATATATAAAAACCCAAATCTAACGCCGCTTTTGCCATTTCATAAGACTCGGTAAAGCAGTGCATAACGCCGCCGACATTATTTGCGCCCTCCTCTTTCATGATTGCTATGGTATCTTTTTGTGCTTGTCTGGTATGAATGATTAACGGGAGCGACGCTGTATTAGCTGCTTGAATATGTGTACGGAATCGATCACGCTGCCAGCTTAAATTACCTTGTAAACGAAAATAATCTAAACCCGTTTCGCCGATGGCCACTACTTTTTTATGATTTGATAATTCAACCAAATTATCCTTTGTTGGCTCTTTAATATCTTCATAGTCCGGGTGCACACCAACTGAAGCAAAGATATGGCTGTGATTTTCTGCTAGCGCTAAAACTGAAGGAAAACTATCTAATTCGACACTGATACAAAGTGCATTAGTTATTTTCTTGTCTTGCATATTTTGCAAAACGGTTTGCAGGTTTTTTTCTAATTCAGGAAAATTAATATGGCAATGTGAGTCGATAAACATAATTAGTTAAAAATTTTTTTATACTCCATCAAAATTAAATCTAAATTGAGGTCTTTATTTACTGGTTTTGCTGCATACATTTTTATTTCGTTAATTTTTTTTTGAAATGATAACAGGTTCTGCAAAGACGAATTACTGGCAAGGCTACTCACTGCAGTTTTCTGCAACGGAAAGTAGCAATATCGATTTGTCATTTTGCTTAAGAAAATTTCGTATACCCACTTTTGCATAACATCAACAAACCAAGGCAAACCAAACTCTAACCAACGTGTCGTTATATTTGTTAAACGAATAGATTTACCTTTTTTTAATTCGTCTATAATCTCGACCACTAATCGATATCGATCGTCATCATTGACCAATTCATCCATAGCATTATTTGAAAATTCAAGTTGGCCTGGCTCAACGACAATCTTGTTTTCTTCGACATATGCTTTGATCTGCTGCGGCGATGGATTCGGTAAAGAAATTAATTGTGAGCGACTACGTAGGGTGGGTAACACTTGATTAAGATTACTTGTTGTTAAGAAGATAAAGCAATTATTCGGCGGTTCTTCAAGAATTTTAAGCAAAGCATTAGCGCTAGCATTCGTTAAGTTCTCTGCATTCATTATCACCGCAATTTTTAATCCATCCTGTTGGTGCGAGGATAATTCAAAAAAATCTTTTAATTCTCTAATTACTTCAATACTAATATTGTTGGTTTCCCCGGTATCATCGATGAGATAAAAATCCGGATGTGAAGCTCTTTCAAACCAGTGGCAAGCCTGACATTCATTGCAGGGATTAAGATCGCTAGCTATATTTTGGCATAGTAGTGTCTGGCAAAGATCAAGAATCAAGGTGTTACGGCCAACTTTATCGCCACCATATAAAATCTGTGCGTGCGATAATTTTTTTTTGTTCGTTAAAAATAAATGGCGAATATTACTGTACCAAGGATAACTATGCATAGCTTCATCTAATCCTTGCTGAAGGGATGATGCAGAAGAATCGTCTCGTCTCTCTCGGGGCCTGTTGAAATAATATGCAGCGGTACGCCACATAACTCCTCAAGTTTTAATAAATAATTCTGTGCATTTTTTGGCAAAGCATTCCAATCATTCACACCAAATGTGCTCTCTTGCCAACCTGGCATATCTTCCAGGATGGGCTGGCAGTGAGCAACCTGGTCTGCTCCCAAAGGTAAAAGATCATGCCTTTCACCATTAATATGGTAACCAACACAAATTTTTAAGTTTTCAATACCGTC